>Ga0208378_1000010_pt1 | contig 97798 bp, 94 predicted proteins | sample CryBogCBE24Aug09_FD_184556 | JGI IMG/M metagenome (GOLD analysis project Ga0208378, IMG submission 184556) | Freshwater microbial communities from Crystal Bog, Wisconsin, USA - CBE24Aug09 (SPAdes) (version 2) | ecosystem: Environmental > Aquatic > Freshwater > Lake | place: Crystal Bog...
ATGTACCTATTACACAATGGAATCCACTGACACTTCAAGGTGCTGGTCTGTTTCATATTGCTATGGGTGCGGTATTAGGTATTAGCGCATTTGGTCGTACACAAGAAAAATTAGCAGGTACAGCAGCCAATCCAACTTCTACAAGCCAAACAATTACTAACAATCAAAATATGTCAGGCAATGTAGCTGGCGGTTTTGGTAGTGGTGGTAATATGGGTGGTGGATTTGGCGGATCAACAGGAGGATTTGGCGGTGGAAACAACTCATCATTTGGCGGGGCTCCAGCATTTGGCGCACCTGCGTCAGGAGGATTCGGAGCATCATCCGGTGGCTTTGGTTCATCAACTCCATCTACAGGCGGCTTTGGAAGCACACCTCCAGCAACAACACCCACAGGGTCAGCAGGAGGTTTTGGATCGGGTTTTAACAGCGGGTCAGGAGCAACACCCGCAACTACGCCAGCGTTAACATCATCTGGTAAAAAAGTTGTTCCATCATTTGACCAACCAGCACTATAAGGAAATAAAATGAAAAAATTATTAGCACTTTTAATTGTAGCAGTTTTTGCTAGTTCAGCAATGGCTACAGAAAAAGCCAAAGCACCTGCCAAAGCACCTGCAAAGAAAGAAGTTAAACATCACAAGAAAGCAGAAGGTACTGAAATAGCTGGTACTAAACCAGATACAGTAGCACCTAAAAAGAAGAAATAATTATTATGGCAAATACTCGTAAACTACACTACAAGGACATTAACTCAGATGCTGCCGCTTATGTGGGCGAACTGGGCAGTATTTTCTTTGATCCTACAACTACTACCTTACGTATAGGTGATGGAGTAACAGAGGGTGGTAAACCTTTAGTTGATTTAAAGAGTGCTAGTATGTTTGGTACTGATCATGGTCATGACAACGCCTACATAACGTCAAGTAATCATTATACCGGTGATCTTGCTTATAACTGGACTTTTCAATGGCAGAGTAATAGTAAAGGCGAAATTATTTGCTACAATCCACAGAGCTTTAATCCAAGTGGTGTGACCACAGCATGGACGGTGACATCGTATGTAAACGGTGTAGCCACTGTAAGCAGAAGTACTAAAACTTGGGATAATGGACACAGCTACGGTACCGACTTGACTGCGGCATTAACTAACAGTGGCGACTATGCTCAAATGGTATTTGTAGATCTATCCACTCATGCGGCTTTTGAAGTTACTTGGACAGCAGAGTCCAGTACAGCGGGCGGAATCAGTGTACGAGTACTTTACGGTGATTTTACAGTTCAAGCTAACGGTTAACGACAAGCCAAACTCTTGACAGGCTTCGGCTAATGTAGTATAATTACTATATTAACGGAGCCTGTTTTTACGACTATGACTGATTATTACCAAACATTAGGTGTTAGCGAAGGTGCTAGCCCAGAAGAAATTAAACGAGCATACCGAAGCTTGGCTAATAAACATCATCCAGACAAGGGTGGGGATCAAGCCAAATTCAAAGATATCAGTGTTGCTTATGAAAATCTAAGTGATCCGCAAAAGAAAGCTGAATATGATCAACAACGTATGTACGGCGGCGGACAACAGTTCCATTTTAATACAGGCCCTGGAGGTTTTGATCCATTTGGTCATATGTTTGGTCAAGGGTTTGGACAAGGTAGTCCATTTGGTGACATTTTTGGTCACATGCGTCAACAAGCTAGACGTAATAGAGATTTAAACATACAATGTCAAGTAAGTTTTATCGATAGTTATACCGGTAAGCAGTTAGAAGCAAATTACAGACTACCAAGTGGACGTAATCAAAATGTTGTTATTAACGTGCCGGCTGGTATACAAAACGGAGATACTATCCGTTATAACGGTCTAGGCGACGATAGTGTTCCTAATGCTCCACGTGGAAATTTAAATGTTACTATTATTGTAAATCCAGATCCAAACTACGAAAGACGTGGAGATGATGTGTTTACAAAAGTTGATATTACACCTATCGAAGCTATGATTGGAACTAAGAAAACTGTTAAGACATTAGGTGGTCAAAGTTTAACTCTTGAAATTAGAGCAGGAGTTGAAACAGGAGTAGAGTATGCTAGTCACGGAAATGGATTTCCGAATGTAAATAATGGGCAGAAGGGACGATTTGTTAGTGTAGTAAACATTAAAACTCCTGCTGTAACGGATCCACTTTTAGTAGCTGAACTAGGTAAACTCAATAATGCAATTAGTCAAAAGTACTGATCAAATATTAAAAACTTGTGCCCAACCTTGGATTTTCGAAACCGATAAAGATTTTGAAGATGCTCGACAGCTAGAAATAGACATGGTTCAGCTTATGATTGAAAGTAACGGCATTGGCTTGGCTGCTAATCAAGTTGGACTACTTAAAAGAGTATTTGCAATTCTTCTTAAGGATCAAGTTCCGTTCTGCATGTTCAATCCGCAAATTGTTTCAAACACACCAGATTTTGTAAACGGGGAAGAAGGTTGTTTGAGCTTTCCTGATTTATTTTTACCAGTAAAAAGATACAATTTGATTACCGCCGAATACTTTGACAGGGCGGGAAAAAAGTGTATAATAGATTTAAATGGAATAGATTCTAGATGTTTCCAACATGAATTGGATCATTTAAATGGAGTCTGTTTTGTTGAAAAAGTTAGCCCGTTAAAGTTAGCAATGGCAAAAAAGAAACTATTAAAAAGAGGAAAAAGTAATGGTCGAACCAAGTGATAACCTACAAGCAGTTTTTGAAAGGGCAATCGAAACCGCTAAAAAATTGCATCACGAATATTTAACAATCGAGCACTTGATGTTTGCTATGTTAGCCGACGAAAGTTTTTCTGCCGCCTTGACAGGCTTTGGAAGTAATACAGACGCTCTTAAACAAGATTTAACCGATTATTTGCAGAACAAATGCAGTGAGTTTACAATACCTGATGTAGTTGTTAAACCTAAAAAAACACAATCAGTCGAACGTGTTCTTAACCGTGCGTTCACACAAGTCCTATTCAATGGACGTCAACAAATAGAACCAACAGATGTTTTCTTGAGCATGTTTGGAGAAAAACGTAGTTGGGCGTTTTATTACATTAATAAAAACGGTATCGATAAAGATAAGTTTAATGATTATATCAATAATAATATTGAAATCGAAGAAGAAGGACCTGCCGATGGTCAAAGTGACAAGGCGCTCAAGGCATTCACTACTAACTTAAATGACGAAGTTACTAAGAAGAAAATTGATCCAGTTATTGGACGTATTGACGAATTAGAAAACATTGCACTAGCATTAGGTCGTCGTAGTAAAAACAACGTAATCCTTGTAGGAGATCCAGGTGTCGGTAAGACAGCCATAGCAGAAGGTCTAGCCTACAATATTGTTAATGGTGCTATTCCTGATTTCCTAAAAGAATATAAGGTATACAGTTTAGATATTAGTGCTATGCTTGCTGGCAGTAAATATCGTGGTGACTTTGAAGAACGTTTTAAACTAGTTATCAAAGCTCTACAAAAGAAAGGCAAGACTGTTTTGTTCATTGACGAGGCACATATGATCTCTGGCGCAGGATCTGCTAGCAACTCAGCTAACGACCTAGCTAACATGATGAAACCTGCTCTAAGCAAAGGCAACATTAAAGTTGTGGCCAGTACTACATGGGAAGAATATCGTAAACACTTTGAAAAGGATCGTGCGTTGATGCGTCGATTCCAACGCATTACTGTTGACGAGCCAACTATGGAAGTTACTAAGCAAATTCTTAAAGGTATTAAGAAATATTACGAAACATTCCACAATGTTAAAATCCGTGATGATGCTATTGATGCTGCTATTAAGTTGTCAATTAAGTATCAAACAGATAAGAAATTGCCGGATAAAGCAATTGATTTGATCGACGTTGCTTGCAGTCGTTTTAACTTGAAACTTGCAGATGAAAGAATCATCGGCGAGCGTGAAGTACAATACGAACTTGCTAAGATGATTCAAATGCCAGAAGAAAAGATTATGGAAACTGAATCTAGCAACCTTGCTACTCTACAGGATAACTTACAAGCAGAAGTTTTTGGACAAGATCTTGCAGTTACAGAAGTTGTGGACAAGATCATGGTTGCTCAAGCAGGTCTTAAATCTGAGAATAAGCCTATTGGATCGTTTGTATTCATGGGGCCAACTGGTTGCGGTAAGACTGAAACAGCTAAGTCACTGGCCAAGCACTTGGGTGTTAAGTTGCTACGTTTTGATATGAGTGAATATCAAGAGAAGCATAGTATCAGTAAGTTGATTGGTAGCCCTCCAGGTTACGTTGGCTTTGAAGAAAACGCAGGTTTGTTGATTACACAGATTCAAGAGAATCCAAATGCTGTATTATTGTTTGACGAAGTTGAAAAATCGCATCCAGATGTAACAACTGTCTTGTTGCAAATGATGGACAATGGTTTTATTACTGGTTCAAATGGTAAACGTGCAGATTGTCGTAACTTAATTCTTATTCTTACTACAAATGCTGGTGCTCAAGATGCTGAAAAGAACACTATTGGCTTTGGCACACAAGAAAAAGAATACAGTGATAAAGATTTGAAGAAGTTCTTTACTCCAGAGTTCCGTAATCGTTTAGATGGCATTATGACGTTTAACAAGCTGAACAAAGAATCTATGGTTAAAGTTGTTAATAAATTTATCGATGAACTCAAAGCACAAGTTAAAGACAAAGGTGTTAAGATTAAAATCAATAAAGAAGCAACTGAATGGTTAATTACCAAAGGATTTGATCCTAAAATGGGTGCTCGACCATTACAGCGTGTTATCGATAAAGAAATCAAACGCAATCTTGCTAAGATGATGTTGTTCGGTGCATTGAAGAATGGCGGTGGCGCAAGTATTACATTAGAGGGTGATCAACTAGTAATAGTAGCAACTCCTAAAGAAGTTAAAATTCCGCTGTTGGCAATAGATCCACCAAATACTGGCATTGAAATTGTAGAAGAAAATGCTGTACAAGACAACTAGACGTCTCTTTAAAGGCATATACCAGTACAAAATAGTGCTGGTATGTGCCGGTTCGCATTGGTTTCGCTCAGGTAATATAAGCGAAGCGTTTGCAGAATTACAAAAAATAGATCTACAGTCAAATCAAAAAAATATACCGTATCGCAATACGTTTATTAAAACACGAGAAGATTTAGACTATGCTTTTAGTCTAGCAACTGTGTTAAATCAAATGAAAGATTTTGAATTACGTGTTGAGTCTCCATGGATTTCAATCTATACCAATGCTAAAAAAGATATAACTAAACTCTCTAAGCTAGATGAAACTAAAGTAAAGTATATTTCTGAGCCAGCTAACACAAATCTTAGTGCAGATACTATAATCATGCCTAAAATGAACTTTGATTATCGTATTACACTGGGCAAAACTAACCAGCCTAACCCAGCATTTATAGACTGGGCAAACTCTAGTAAAAAATGCAAACTAACTAAAAGCTGTATTAGAGATCTAGGAAAACCTCGTAGTTGGGGTGGGACACATTTCTACATTACAGGCGATAACAATCTTCTATTAGCTAAAATGCACTTAGGTGGTTCCATAGCAAAGATAGAGCGTATAGTTAAAAACTAAAGCCTGTCAAAAGCGATAAATACTCTAACCGCAGAGTTATCTGCTGATATTACGTTACGGGCTTAAAAATGCGCATACAAGACTTATTAGAAGGGCATCATTTTAAAGATAGCGATTTTGTTGTCAATAAAGGTGAAAAACGCGAGATCAATTTCGATCTAGCTGAAGATCTGATGCATTTCATGCACAACGATGACGATGTGTACCGCCGTCATTTGTATCCAAGCCTATCATTTTGTATTGATAGAGCTAAATCCAAACAACCTACAAAGAAAAGTATATTCGGGCCAGCTGTTGAAAGCAGTTACAAATTATACGTTAAAAAATTTCCTATACGCGAACTACCAGACGAATTAGACAAAGAATTATGTAATGAAATCTGTGAAAAACTTCACGAGGAATTTAAAGAACATTTAAGCGACGGCAAGTACAAGGACTAACAATGCTATTAAGAGAATTATTCGTTAGCCTTCATAATAAAAAAATCATTAACGAAGGCGGTAATATTTGGCCTGACACAGATCATTTCGATCAAGCCATTGCTGCCAATTTAGCTCACGAAACTGACAAGTACCTAAACAGTCTTAGTCTTAAAGTATATCTTATCGGAAGTGCTGCAACTCCAACACCTGGAAAAATGAGCGGTGATTTAGATGTTATGACTGATATGAGTCATCTTATGAATCATTTTAAAATTAAAGATCCTAAGACAGCACGTATTGAGTTAGAAAAATACTTACAAGGTCAAGGTTTAATGACTAAACGTACAGGTGTTACTGTACATATTCGTTTACCATATGAAGATAAATTCTATCAAGTAGATATTAAAGCCGTTGTAAACGCAGAGAAAGTACATAAATTTCATGTACACAATATTCCAGCAGGAAGTCCTTACAAAGGTGTACACAAACAAATGATGATGAATGCGCTAGCAAGTAGTCAAGGAATGTTGTGGTCGCCAGATGAAGCGTTATATGCTAGAGATGCTGAAGGTAAGAAATCAAATATGATTAGTGATGACTTAGATGTTATTGCTAAAAAATTGTTAGGACCGCATGCCAAGGAATCAGATTTAGGCAGTGTTGAAAGTATTTTAAATGCTATTCCAGATCCAGCACGTAAGAAGGAAATATTTGACAAAGCAAGTAGTGGTGCAAGTTGGCAAGCTGTTACTCCAACTACAATAAACGAAGCCGCTGCTCCAACTGTTGGCCGTAAATATCAACATATCGAAGATTTAGTATTCACGAATGGTAGTACAGGCGGATTGCATGCCGTTGAACGACTACGTCATATGACCAGTAAGGGTGGCAGCATAGAATTAAAATGGGATGGTAGTCCAGTTATCTATTGGGGTCGTGATGAACACGGTAAGTTCCATATGTTTCCAAAAAATGCATGGGACTATATGAAGCGTGGTACTACTCATACTAAGAGTGGTGTAACTACCATGATGAACGACCCAGATGATGTTGCTATGTTTATTTTAGGAACTGGAACCTTACAGCCTGGGCAAGAAGAACAGCGCAAAGCATTTGCAAGAGGATTGTCAGACCTTTGGCCATACTTTGAACAGATTAGTCCTAAGACAGGGTATATCGAAGGTGGGATATTGTTTAGTCCATTAAAGCCGGCGGTGTTAAATCCTAGCACACACGAATACGACTTTACTCCTAACATAACAAGTTTCCATATTCCTGCAACTAGCGAATTAGGTAAAAAAATTGCTAAGGCAAAAATAATGGTTGCTGCCACTGGATACTATACTCATATCGGAGCAGATGAAACACGTTATCCTAATGCTGAAAAATTATCAACATCAGATATAATTGTGCAAGGTACAACTTATGTAGAAAATGCTCCTCAAGTAGATTCTACTGGTTTAGATCACGCAGAAGATTATATTAAACAGAATAAATCAGCTATCGATAGTTTCTTAGCAGGACAACCTGGACTAAGTAAACCTGGAGATGTATTATATACATTCTTTAATCAAAATTTACGAGTTGCAGGTGTCAAACAACATTTTGCACAATGGGCTCAATCTAAATTAAGTAACGCACAAGCACAAAAAGTTTTAAGCCATCCTGGACTCGATGCTGTGTTGACCGCTGTTGAATTATTAACACATGAAAAAATGAAAGTAATTTCAGCACTAAGTAGTGGAACACACGGTGGAATCCGACAAACAAAGCCCGAAGGTTATGTACAAGCTCACCCTGGTGGTAAGTTTAAAAACGACATACCCGGACAGTTTGTTAAAACAATCGACCAAGCCAACTGGGCTCCAAGGAAAGACTAATGCGTTTAAGACAACTTTTTGAAAACTTAGATCGCACCGGCGAAGGAAAAGCTGCTGTAGTTGGTTGGGGTCGCGGCATGGGTCATAAAGGACACATGTTCTTAGCTGACGCTGTTATTACACAAGCTGAAGAAACTGGCGCTGATCCTTATTTTGTTGTTAGTCGTACTATAGGTAAAGACGATCCAATTACTCCAGAAGAAAAATTGCACATCTATAAAAAAGTATTTCCTAAACATGGACATATTTTTCATACCGCTACAGAAGAAATGCCAGATTTAACTCGTGTACTAACACAGTTAAACAAACATGGTTATACAGATGTTACGGTAGTTGTTGGTGCAGATCAAAAAAATGCTTTAAGTTATGTAACACAGTATAACGGTAAACCAGATAAAGCAGGTAATGTACCATTTAATTTTAATAGTTTAAATGTTATTAGTCGTCAAGAGACTAATAGTAAGTATTCCCAAGAAGAAGGACCACGTGCTACACCAATGCGCGATATACTTAAAGATCCTAATGCCAGTGACGATGAAAAATTCCAAGCATGGCGTGACGCTATGAGTCCAGAACTAAGCGATGATGAAGTTCGCGACATGATGACAAAAGCTGGACAACGCATGGCAGATCCTACCTTTGGTAAAAAGCCTAAAGTAGCAAAGAAAGAAAAGGCTGTAGCGGAAAACGTTACTTCGATTAAATATGCTAATAAGGTAATTAGAGAAATGAGAGCACAAGAATTTGTCCGTCGTCAATTAAATGAAAAAGCAACTATAACAGCAGCTACACCAGATGCACCGTATGCCGGTCAAGGTGATAGCGATGATTTAGCAGATGAACACTTGGCTGGTTTAAACCATGCTGTTAGTTTTCCATCTATCAGTATGAACAAATCAAATGGTAGTTCTTATCTACAATATAGATTTGGTCTAGCAATGGCTGGAGCACACCCTAATGCAAACGACCATATGCCTGTGCCTATGTCTACCGGAGGAGCATTTAGCGGAGATCCATTAATTGCACCGTTCAGCGATCAGGATTTAGAAATTGTTAAAGCTGCAGGCAAACATATTGGTGCCGGTAAAATGACTAAATTGGCAGATAGAAGTAATGAAATGCCAAATACTAATAAAGTTAGTCCTATAGCTAAACCTAAAAAGAACAAATACGGAATATAAAATGCGAGCCAAAGAGTTTATTACCGAACATACAGGAAAGCATCATGATAATCACATGGTAGCAGCTCAAGGTACTCGTAAGGTTCGCGATCCTGGAGGTTACTATCCTAGTTACCATCAAATGCGCATGGGTATAGTAGTTGGTACTATGGACGGTAAAGGTAATATACCAAAAAATGTTCCGCATGAAAGTTGGATGGGTCCATATTGGACGCAACATCCTTGGACTGAAATAGAACATAAGATGTTCCAAGATGCTAAAAAAGTCATCCCAACAGAAGATCATGAAGTAATACCTTGGAAGAAAAGTGAAGAGCCAAGTGATACACACAAAGTTAGCCCAATAGCTAAATCTAAAAAGAACAAATACGGAATCTAAGATGGACGAAAAATATCATTTAGCACTTAAAACAGCATTTGCTAGTGAATATGCCTTTGCATTAAAGGCGCAAAACTTTCATTGGAATACAGAAGGACCTTTATTCTATCAACAACATTTATTGTTTGAAAGAATTTATGATGAAGTTTACGGAAGCATTGATACGTTTGCTGAACAATTACGTGCTTTACAAGTTTATACTCCAGCAAGTTTAGCTAAATTTAGTATGTTATCTAAAGTAGAAGACGAAAATGCTGTACCAGATTTTCACGGAATGTTAAGCGAGTTATTAGAAGATAGTGAACGTATGGCTAATATCTTTCGTATTACATTTACTATGGCAGAAGAACACGGCGATCACGGACTAAGTAATTTTTTAGCAGATCGTCAAGATGCACATAAAAAACACAGCTGGATGTTAAGAGCGAGTTTAAAATAATGGATGAACTAGCACAACTTAAGAAGTTAGCAGGCATTAACGAGTTTAAAGGCCTACAACCTTACGGCGGTAGCAATATCAGTATAACTGGTACAGAGAAAGCAAAGATTATGCGTGAACAAAATATACAGCCTGGAACTGAAGAATGGTTCAAGTTGTGGTTTAGTTTACCTAAATTTATGAATGGCGAACGTGCTGTAGGTACAGGATACAGAGGAATTAAAAATGAAAATTAATGAATTAGAAGAAAGTTACAGACGTAACAGCCTAACAAATTATTACGATAGCGATGGCAATGATTTGCGTGGCGGTGCTAGCGATGAAGCTAATTTATGGTACAAATACGATCCGCAAGACGGCAGACTTAAACAACGAATGATTGCCGGGCACGAAGAACGTGCTGCACGTAACGCAGGATTCAGAGATGGGCAAGAGGCTGCATTAAGAGTACACGGCATTGTTAGGAGCAAATATCATCACGGTAAGTGGATACAAAATCAAGGCGGCAAGTGGATTGAAGTACATCCGTTTGGTAACTCAGAAATTGAGAATGAAGGTATAGCTAGTGCGGCTATGGCAAAATTGCCTGGTTTTCTAAATACCATAGGAAAAGATTCACAATCGATTGCTAAAATACAAGATCAAATCACTCAGCGCATAGTACGTGCAGGTGAAGGACATCCTGCTGTGGCTCATTTGAATGATGCACATAGTTGGCTAAGCCAGATGTATAAGAATCCTACCGAAGAACAAGCCAAGGCATTTTACCAAGCTGTTCAAAAAGCCAATGGTGCTGGTATTAGAGAATCGGCTACAGCAGGTGCTACCAGTGCCGCTAACATCGGAACCGTAGATGCTCCGCATTTAAGTCCAGGAAAAGCCCGTGGAAAGAAAAGCTATATTGGTAGTCCAGGGCGTAGTGGCACAAAAGCACCCCCACAGCCTAAGGTTGTACAACCTAAAAACAAGAACGGAACAGCCAAAAACGGTTTAGATATTAAAGGTACCAGCTTATTTGGTGGTCCTAAGAACGAAGCACAAGTCATCAAAAGACGCTAAATATATAAAGATAAACGGAGTATACTCATGCCACCAGAATTAGATAACATGGAACCAGAAATGAACATGGACAACCAAGAAGGGGAAGTAATTGGAACGCACGGCGACACAGATCGCGAAGGTGCAATGGCCAAAGCTGACCTACACAAACTAGCCACTTATGCTACAAAACTAGGCGAACAGATCCAAGACGAAGATCAATTAGAAGCATGGGTACAAGCTAAGATTACCAAAGCAGCTGATTATATCGCTAGTGTGTATCATTATCTAGAATACGAAATGAAGTTTACAGAGTATGCTCATCATTTAGATAATAGCGATACCTTAAGCGAAAGTCAAAAACGTGCTCTTAAAAACAAGTTAATGGAAGCTAAGGCTAAAGTTAAAGAACTTAAGAAAACTCAAGCTGAAAAGATTAAGTCTAAAGAAGAAAAAATTGACGAAAGTTTGATGGACCCATGCGGACACTGCGGTGGTTCAGGACATGTTGAACGTCAAATTCCTGGACATGTAAAAGCTAAAGTAGAAAAACATAAAAAACTACATAACTTTATTGATAAAAAAATTAAAGATGCTAATAAAAACGGAATCCCAGATGACGAAGAAGTTGACGAAGATTTTGATGCATTAAAGAAAACAGGCGATAAGACTAAAACAGCTGCAGGCGGTATAGTTACTAAGACTGACAAAGGTATCAAACACGAGCGTCCTTCATCAAGTTATGATGATGGCGGTGATGAGTTAGATTCAATTGCTAAATCAGGCAAGGGCACAAAGAGTCATGCTAAAGCTAAAGACTCTGCTACTAAGAAAGCTGAAAAGTCAAACGACATCAAACTACCTAAGCACACAGGCAATACATGGGGCATGAAAGGTGGCGAAAAGTTTGGTAAGAAGATGGAAGAAGGCAAAGAAAAGAAAGCCGACAAAGACTACGACGGTGACGGTAAAGTAGAATCTGGTAAAGATGAATACTTAGGTAGCCGCATTGCTGCTGCTAAGAAGGCTGGCAAATTAAAAGAAGCCGTCAAGATGTGCAAAGAATGCGATATGCCTGTAACAGAATGCAGTTGCAAGTCAGTTAAAGAAAGTGCCAAGCCAAGCGCAGGTTTAAGCAAGGCTAAAAAGTCTGCTACAGTTAAAAAGGCCAAAGCAGGCGGCGACATTGGTAAACCAGGTAAAGGTTTTGACAAACTAGCTAAAAAAGCCGGTGGTGGCGAGAAAGGTGAGAAAATTGCCGCGGCCGCTATGTGGAAGAACATCAAAGAAACTACTGCTTACATTGCTGAAAAAGCAAAAGCTGCTAAACCAGATTTCTTAGACATGGACAAAGACGGTGACAAGAAAGAGCCAATGAAGAAAGCTGTTGCTGACAAGAAGAAAGAGGCTGTTAAAGAGTCTACAGATTTTAGTCGCTTACAAGAGCTAACAGGTCGCTTGAATCGTGCAGAAAAGCCAGCACTAGTTGAAAACCGTGAGGTAGATCAAATCCGTGCATTAACAAAACGTTTATTGGGATAATCCAATGGACATGAAGCGCATTCTACAGGCGATGGATGGAGTGTCTACAAAGCCTGTAGAAGGCGCAAATGACATGAAAAAGTTCCTTCAGGTTGTAACTGAAGGGGCTAATCCTCATAAAGTTAGCTTGCCTGTTCAAATGGCCATGCAACACTATCAGAAGCCTAAAGAAGAACCTACTAGACCTGTAGGACGCGAACTTACTATTAGCAAATATTTTCATAAAGTAGAAGAAGAGCTTGCTGAACAAAAAACTGAAAAGCAACAATTAATAAAACAATACAGTCAAACTATTGCTGACCGTGTTTTAATGAAAGAATCTGCATCAAAAAAACTTGCAGAACATGAAATCCCCGGACATAGTATGGGATTCACAGGCGGTGTCGGTCCTGGTATGCAAGATTATGTAGTCGATGAAGCTCCATTAGATTTTGATAAAGAAAATCCAGCATCCAGTACTATATACGGACATAAGAGTAATCCTGGATCTATTGAATATAGAATTATGCGAGCTCGCGCACAACTAAAAGATTTAGCAGAACGAGCACAAAGTAACGAATTAATTGTATGGGAAGGCATTTCACGTCAATTCCCTGAACTGGCCATGAATATCGAAGAAATACGTCATGGTATTGAAGAACTAGCTAAGATCCGTAAAGGCGGTGGACGTAGAGTCCACAATATACCTAAGGAAATTGGAGAAGCTGTACTAGCTCCTATCAAACCAGCTACACCAAAAGCAATTAAACCAAAAAAGAAAACTAGTGTTTGTCGAACAGGACAAGTACAAACAGGAATGCAAACCAAAGATGGGAAGCTAGTTCCCAAGTGTTCAATTAAATAAATATAAAATCGTTAGGGAATAATATGAACTTAAGAGATTTGATGACAAAATTAGATACTATTGCAGAAGCAGATGATGCTAGAGCACAGTATGACAAATTTAAAGCCGATGACGCTCGTGCAGGAGCTATTACACAAGTTAAAACAATGCTAAAGCCAAATGGTGGCGGAAACTTTATCGATCCTAAGGACGGTATTGTTAAATGGCAAGAACAAATGCAAGGCGATTCAGGTGGGCCTGGTAGCGTCAGAGAGTTTCCATTCGACTGGTATAAGAAAGGTCAAGAATCAAAGTTTTTTGATATTTTAAAAACTGCTGGATTAGAACTAGTTCCAGTTGATAGAAAAAATTTGTTTGGTACAAGTCAAGTAGTAGGTATTAAAGGCGGGCCACAAGCATTAGCTAATTTAGATAAACCTCAAACTCCTACAGCACCAACAGGTCCAACTGCAGGACAGCAAAAAGGTCCACAAGACGATATTGCAAAATTAGATGCGTTAACTGCTCAATTAGAAGCTAGTTTGAAAGGTCAAGGTCCTGCTCCAGATACAACAACAACACCAACTACTACAACTACTACTAATCCACCAGTTAAGAAAGACGAACCACAAAGTACTGGTAAGAAAGTTGCTACAGGGTTGGGAATTGGTGCTGGTGCATTGGCTGGACAACAGCTAGCTAAAAAAGCTGGTATGGGTGGATTTGGTCAAGCAGGTGCTGCAGGCATCGGCGGTGCTATCGGTGGGTTAGTTCCACAGGCTTTTATGAAAGAAGGCATTGAATTTAACTCAAGCATGGCTCAATCTTTAACTGAAAGTTTTGGTTATGAGTTTGAAAATGAACAATTAGACGAATACAGTATGCAACAGTTTGGCCAGGATGCTGGCGACTTTGGTCGTGGTGCATGGAACGGTGCAACATTAGGCACAGGCGATAACATTGTTGCCGGTGTTAAAAGTGCATTTGGTCCAGGCACATACAAAGATGAATTACAAAAACAAATGGCTTCTAGTCAAGAAGCTGAAAAACGTAGTCCTTGGTTATACGGTGCTGGTAATGTCGCTGGTAGTATTGCAGCTCCAATTCCTGGAGGTGCTGTTGCAGGTGGATTGATTAAAGGTATAAGTACAGGTGCTAAATTAGCTCGTGCTGGAACATCGTTAGGTGTTAATTTGGCTGCACAAAAAGGTGTAGATACACTTAAGAACAAAGCTGATATCAACACACTAGCACAAGGTGGCGATCAAAAATTAGCACAATTACAACAAGTTATTAAAACTATACCAGATGGTAAATTTGGCCCTAACACACAAAAAGCTCTAGCAGCTTGGCAAGCAGAACAAGGGTTACCTGCAACAGGTAAACCAGATCCTGCAACTTACGCTAAAGCTGGTATTGCAGAATCTAAAGCAACAACTGTTGCAGAAGATATCAAAGCATTACAAAACAAACTAGCAATGATCGAAAGCGGTCAATGGCGTTTAGAAGAAGATGCAGACTATCGTGTATGGTTAACAGAAGATAATACTGTTATCGATGATTACGGTAATCAAATTGTAGACGAAAATGTTCTGGATGCAATTGAATGGGATCAACAACGTTTAGACGAATTAAATTTAGGTGGAATAGGCAAGGCATTAGGCCGCGGTTGGGATAAAGTAGCTAACGTTGGCAGAAACTTTGCAGGTGGACTTGCTGGCAAAGATGCTACAGGCAATTTGATTAAAGATACTGAAAAGAGTTTTGCTAACAGAATGGCTACTGAACCTATGAAAAACGGTAAACTTCGTAGTCCTGGTCAAATTGCACGTGATTCAACAAACGCTCGCGGTACAGCCAATATGGCTAATAAAGCCGCTAACTGGGTTGGTCAAAATCCAGGTAAGACTGCTTTAGGTGCTGCAGCACTTGGAGCAGGAGGAATTGCAGCCGCAAATGCGTTAGGCGGAGGCAGTGCTAGTGAAACAGGAACAACTACCGGGGGAGGTAGTGGCGGTGGCGGTGGAGGAGCTAATTCAGATCCAAATATGCCACAAGCACCAGCGGGAGATACTCCAGGAACTACTCCAGCTGCTGGAAATTTAACTCCAGACCAACAAGCATTGATTAAGCAAATAGAAGAATTGATGTCACACGATTGGGCTGATGATAAAGATTGGATCAAAGCAACTGGACACGCTCGTGTTGTATTGGATAAAGCTACTAAAGCAAATCCTCTACAAACAGCGATGGATGCTAAGAACGATGCGGGCGCAACTACTCAAACAGCAAGTACACCGGCATCTACTCCAGCTACCGGTCAAAGTGCTGCACCAACAGGTGCAACTACTCCAGATCCAACATTGAAAGTTTACAAAGATGGCGGTGGTGCAGGAGCTGCATCTAACCCAGCTGTTAAAGAATCGGAAGATGAATTGGCACGTTGGTTAAGAATCGCTCGCGGTTAATCAAATAAATGGCAGATTAATTTCTGCCATTTCCACCTCTAAAGGTTGAGTTTTTAAGATAATTAGTTTATAATAGGCAATATAGGAGATAATTTATGTCAGGACGCTCGTACGGTGCAGAAGAAAAGGCAAAACTAGAAAGATTGATTAGCGAAGGTAGTACAGTATTACGTGAAGTCGAAGATTTAACAGAAGGCTTAAAAGAAACAGTTAAGGCAGTAGCAGAAGAATTGCAGATCAAACCATCAGTTATTAATAAGGCAATTAAAATCGCACATAAAGGTGATTGGCAAGCCCATAATGCTGATTGGGAAGAAATTGAAGCAATTTTGGATATTACAAAACGTATCTAATAAGTAGTATAATAGAAAGGTTAGCTGGCCATAAACAGCATGAAGGTATTTGTCAGCCTAAATTGACAATGGAGAGTAAACTATGTCTTATGTAGACGCATGGTTTGACCGCGAGAACGATATCGTTCGAGTAGTTGAACGCAACAAGAAAGGTGAAAGGGAATTTAGAGATATTCCTGTACGCCATACATTTTATGTAAAAGACCCACGCGGCAAATTTACTTCAATTTACGGGGATACACTAACACGTATTATCTGTAAAAACACAAAAGAACTACGTAAAGAACAGGCCATTAACAATGGCAAGGAAATGTTTGAATCAGACATTAATCCTATCTTTGTAACACTAAGCGAACACTATTTAAATCAGGATGCTCCTAAACTAAATGTAGCATTTTTCGATATTGAGGTAGACTTCGATCCAGAGCGTGGCTACGCTAGTCCAGATGATGCCTTCATGCCAATTACTGCCATTGCCGTTTACTTGCAATGGATGGAAACTATGGTGTGTTTGGCTATTCCTCCCAAGAAATTAAAAATGGAGGATGCCAAAGAAATGGTCAAAGACTTTCCTAACACATATTTGTTTGATAACGAAGCAGATTTGTTGGACATGTTCTTGGATCTTATAAAAGATGCTGATGTTATTAGTGGTTGGAACAGTGAAGGGTTTGACGTACCTTATACAACAAATAGAGTTACAAAAGTGCTCAGCAAAGAAGATACTAGACGTTTCTGCTTGTTTGATCAATTTCCTAAACGTAGAGAATATGAAAAGTTTGGCCGTGATAGCGTAACCTATGACTACATTGGTCGCGTTCATTTAGACTATCTCGAACTGTACCGTAAGTATACGTATGAAGAACGTCACAGTTATCGACTGGACGCTATTGCTGAATATGAATTAGGCAAGCGTAAAACACAATACGAAGGTACACTAGATCAATTATACAACAACGACTTTAAGACGTTTGTCGAATACAACATTAATGACTGTAAACTACTTGACGATTTGGACAAGAAATTAAAGTTCATGGATCTTGCCAATACACTGGCACATGAAAATACAGTATTGTTACAAACAACAATGGGTGCTGTGGCTGTTACTGAACAGGCTATTATTAACGAAGCACATCGCAGAGGTTTCCAAGTTCCTAATAGAACTAAGATGAGTGAGCGTGAAGAAAACACAGCAGCCGCAGGTGCTTATGTTGCTTATCCTAAAGAAGGCATTCACGATTGGATTGGCTCACTGGATATTAACAGTCTGTATCCAAGTGCAATTCGTGCGCTCAACATGGGTCCGGAAACTATTATTGGTCAATTGCGTCAAACAATGACTGACGAGTATATTGAGGCACAAATGGCAAAAGGTAAATCGTTTGCAGCTGCTTGGGAAGGTGTATTTGGTAGTTTAGAATACACAGCCGTTATGAACCAAGAGATTGGTACAGATATTACCATCGACTGGGAAAATGGAGAAAGCGATGTATTAAGTGCTGCAGAAGTTTATAGACTAATATTTGAAAGCAATCAGCCTTGGGTTATTAGTGCTAATGGTACTATCTTTACTTACGAGAAAGAAGGTATCATTCCTGGCTTGCTAAAACGCTGGTATGCAGAACGTAAAGAAATGCAGGCCAAATTAAAAGATGCTATAAAGGCAGGAAATAAAGTTGAAGAAGAATACTGGGATAAAAGACAGTTGGTTAAAAAGATTAACCTCAATAGTTTGTATGGCGCTATTCTTAATAGTGGTTGTAGGTTCTTTGATAAGCGTATTGGTCAGTCCACTACTCTTACTGGCAGGCAGATCGTAAAACACATGGCCGGTAAGGTCAATGAAATTATTGCCGGAGAATATGACTACAGAGGTAAAGCTGTTATCTACGGTGACACTGACAGTTGTTATTTTAGTGCTTATAAGACACTACAAAAAGATATCGATACCGGTAAGATTCCTTGGACTAAAGAAACAGTTGTTGCTTTATATGACCAGATTGGTGAAGAAGTTAATACAACATTCCCTCAGTTTATGCTAGACACATTCCATGTACCTAAGTCACGTGGAGAAGTTATTAAAGCAGGTAGAGAAATTGTTGGATCTAAAAGTTTGTTTATTACTAAGAAACGTTATGCTGTTCTTTATTATGATAAAGAAGGCAAGCGTACAGACATAGATGGCAAGCCTGGAAAGATCAAGGCCATGGGTTTAGATTTGAAGCGTAGTGATACTCCAGAATTTATTCAAGACTTTTTAAGTGATGTTCTTGAAAAAGTTTTAACTGGTGCTAAAGAACAAGAAGTGCTGGATCAAATCAGCGAATTTAGAATTAAATTCAAAGCTCGTCCAGGTTGGGAGAAGGGTAGTCCAAAACGTGCCAATAAGATTACTGAATACCAAGGCAAAGAAGCAAAAGCTGGGAAGGCTAATATGCCTGGACATGTTCGTGCAAGTATTAATTGGAATACATTAAAGCGTATGTACAATGACAAATATTCTATGGGTATTACAGACGGTGCCAAAGTTATCGTGTGTAAACTTAAACCTAATCCGTTAGGTTACACATCAGTTGCATATCCAGTGGATGAACTGAGGTTACCACAGTGGTTCAAAGATTTACCATTTGATCACACTGAGATGGAACAGACCATCATTGACAATAAGTTAGAAAACTTAATCGGTGTACTTAACTGGGACATTACATCAACAGAAGAAAAGAACACATTTAATAGTTTATTCGAGTTTTAATATGAAAATTATAATTGCAGGTTACGGATTTGTTGGAAAGGCGGTTGTAGAATCGTTAAAAAATATAATAGTATATATTGTTGATCCAAAATATAATACAAGTCAAATATCACAAAATGAAGATGCAGATGGTATTATTATTTGCGTAGGAACTCCCAGTACTGATATTGGAGATTGCGATGTCAGTCAAATTTATCAAGTAATGGATCAAGTTCCCGAGACTATGCCAGTGTTAATTAAATCAACTATCCGTCCAGATTACCTAAATAGACTATTGGTAAATTATCCCAAACATAGCATTTGCTATAGTCCAGAATTTTTACGTGCGGCAACTGCTAACGAAGATTTTGCCAACCAAACATATATGGTGTTAGGCGGGTTTGATCCAAATTGGATGTGGGAGAATTTATTTAAACAATCTCTTAAAAACCTAAATACAATTGAACATTGTACACTAACAGAAGCCGCTATGGTAAAATATGCCACTAATTGTTTCCTAAGTGTCAAAGTAGCGTTCTTTAATCAGATTTACGATATGTGCCAAGCTAATGGTGCAGACTATAACAAGATTGTCGAACTATTAAAATTGGATGAGCGTATGGGTACAAGTCATATGCAAGTTCCAGGGCCAGATGGAAGTCGTGGATTTGGGGGTGCTTGCTTCCCTAAAGATACATCAGCATTTATGTATTATGCCGATTCATTACAAATGTCGCACACACTTGTGGAATCGGCAATAAAATATAATAAACGAGTTAGAAAAACATTGACATTGTCACAAAAACCTATATAATAACAAAACATGGAGATCCTTATGAAAGACTTTTTACAAGACCTAGTAGCACATACGCACAGTTTGGGCTTTTTACCTTTGGTCAAGGTAAGTGCAACTGACACAGAAACAAATATCGAGTCAATGGCTGAAGATCGTAGCGTTATCCTTAATGCTAAGACCAAGGAGCCCGTTGAAAACCTAGAAGGCACTTTTGGTATGCCTAACTTAAACAAGTTAGACATTCATTTGAAGTGCCCAGAGTACAAAGAAAACTTTACTATCGATGTTGTTACACAAAATCGTAACGGTGAAGATATTCCAACAGGCTTGCACTTTAAGAATGGTGCCGGTGACTTCGAAAACGACTATCGTTTTATGAATAGCGATATCATTAATGAAAAAATGAAATCAGTTAAATTCAAAGGTGCTAAGTGGGATATTGAATTTGCGCCAACAATGGCTAGTATTCAAAAATTAAAATTCCAAGCAGCTGCTCACACTGAAGAGCAAACATTCCAGGTTAGTGTTGACAATAACAATTTAGTTTTTAAATTCGGCGATGCAACTACACATGCAGGTTCCTTTGTATTCCAAAGAGGTGTTACTGGAAAATTACGTCAAACATGGAGTTGGCCTGTTAGTCAAGTTCAAAGCATTTTGAACTTAAATGGTGACAAGACTGTTCGCATCGCAGATGCAGGAGCACTACAAATTACCGTAGATAGCGGACTTGCAGAATACGAATACATTTTACCAGCACAGAGCAAATAACATGACTCAAGAACAAATTTTAGTAGCATGTGTATTATGGGCGGTGTGTATGGCCATTAGTTACACACACAGCGGTTGGCGCAATATGCGTGACTGTTATATGATGTGGTTTACCAAAGAATATTGGACTGGATACAATACTGTAGAATTTGTTAGCTGGTTAGCTAAAGCAATCATTATTATTCCTGGATTAATCTTTGGAATTCAAATATGGGAATTGTATTACCTAACACTCTTAACAAGTGTCACACTTATATGGGCTAGCCGTAAAAAAGCCTTGCCAACCCTAGTAGGTTTCAATACAATGTGGGCTTGGCTAAGTTTAATGGTTCTAGCACAGCATTGGATCAAATGATTAAAAATTTACTTAAACGCTTTTTCTGTCCTTATAAAGGCCCTGTTGGAGAACAATTAGGACTTATCGAAGGCATGAGTGCAGATCAGTATACTTGTCCAGAATTAAAAAATAGGATTGTTTCCAGGTATAAAGTAATTTGTTTTCCACCTGAAACTCCACTAAGTAATCCAACAAACTACGATCCCTTAAATCCGCCTGCGGGATGGAGATGGGATCCGTATTACGAGATATGGCATAAAACTAATGAATAAGAATTTAACAGCGACACAAAACGATTATGCATATTTCCTGCCGGCAACGTCGGGATTTTATAGCACCTATATAGGTAAACAGCGTCATAGCAATTACGTAGATCCGGCACGTATTCCTGCCAGCTTCGGTCCGTTAGGCATTGAAGCTATGAACTACTTGAATCCTAACGCATCGTTCTATTTTGATCATTGTTTGTATTCAGCTGGACATGCTAATTTAGATTTGGCAAAGTCTGATCCTAGTGAAGACATGTTTCGTAACAGAGACCGTACAACTAGTTGGGTATTAGGGGACTCGGGTGGTTTCCAAATTGGTAAGGGTGTATGGGCAGGTGAATGGAATGATCCAAATGGTCCAGTAGTTGCACAACGTATGGCTGAAGCAGTTGCTAAAGGCATCGAGTTGGTTCCACAACTACATCCAACTGGACATCCTAAAACTGATAAGAACGGTAATCCAAAGTATACTAAAATTGATCATGCTAAACTATATCAGGATCAGTTAGATGCGGCACAAAAGAAACGTGAACAAGTTCTTGCGTGGATGGATGCACTTATGGATTATGGCATGGTACTTGATATCCCAGCATGGGTTGGACGTAGTCCAGTTGGTGCTAAGAACAGTGGTGTTGCCGATTATCCACAAGCTGTTGCAGCCACAAAATACAATAACGAGTATTTTATTAAGCATCGTACAGGTGCTTGTAAATTCTTAAATGTATTGCAAGGCGAAAATCATAAGCAAGCAGAAGATTGGTATCAGCAGATGAAAGACTTCTGTGATCCTAAAAAGTACGACAAGCCATTTAACGGCTGGGCAATGGGCGGACAAAACATGTGCGACGTAGACTTAGTCTTACGCAGAATTGTAGCATTAAAGTTTGACGGCTTGCTAGAAGAAGGTCATCAAGACTGGATGCACTTTTTGGGTACAAGTAAACTGGAATGGGCATTACTACTAACAGATATTCAACGTGCTGTTCGTAAATATCACAATCCTAAGTTCACAATTAGTTTTGATTGTGCTAGTCCATTCCTTGCTACCGCTAATGGACAGATTTATGTACAAACAGAAATCAAAGATCGTGAAAAATGGTTGTATAGAATGTTGCCTAGTTTAGATAATAAAAAATATGCTAGCGATACAAGATTGTTTAAAGATGTTGTTGTACAAGATGGATGGTTTAAAAACTTTGAATCTAGTCCATTGATGGATGGTGTTAAGGTTAATGAGATTTGCATCTACGGCCCAGGCGATTTGAATAAGATTGGTAAGGAAGGCAAAACATCATGGGATAGTTTCACCTATGCTATTATGATGGGGCATAATGTTTGGTTGCATTTGAATAGTGTACAAGAAGCTAATCGTCAGTATGACGCTGGTTTATGTCCGGCTATGTTAGTACAGGAAAAATTCAACAGAATTTTCTTTAGGGATGTAGTAGATGATATTTTTAGTGCTCCAGATCGTGCTACAGCTATTGATATTATCGACAAAAATGATAAATTTTGGCAGGCTATTCCTGGAACACGCGGCGCAATTGGTAAGAAAACTGTCAATGCTAGTGGTATGTTTTCCGAATTATTTGTAACAGTAGAGCCAGATGTTGTACAATTGGAAGATGAAGCAGATTTTGACGAATCTGCAGTTGATAAACTCGATGCTTTAGAGGCCAGTGTACATGACATTACCTGATGAACGATTTAGAAGTATACAACGTACAGAAGAATTCTTAACAGATTTGATGAATCCTCAAAAAACTCCACGTATTCCAAAAGAACTACGTGAGAGAGCACGGTGGTGTTTGCGTCATTATCCTAGTTATCATAATTTAAAAGAATTAGAACGTGCGGCTCCTAATGTTGTTCAAGAACGTATGGAAGATGTTCATCGTATGATCAAGTATTGGGAAGAAGGAAAGAAGTTTACAAATGAAGACTAGTCTAATTGTCGGGATGGGTATTGGTAATCTATACGCCAAAGTGTTAGACGATCTTGGGCATGGGGTTATTACAGTAGATAGTGATCCTGCTAAAGGTGCTAGTTTTACATCCGTAGAGGATGCTATTAAAGAATGTCGTATGTTTGATACTGTACATATCTGCACACCTAATTTTACACACGCTAAATTAGCTAGACAAGTAGCCCCACATGCTAATATTGTGTTTATTGAAAAGCCAGGTGTTAGTACCAGTGCTGCATGGAGCAATATTGTATTAGACAATCCTAACACACGCTTCATGATGGTTAAAAACAACATGTGGCGTAGTAACATTGCCGATTTACAAGCATTAGCCAACAAGGCTAAAATTGTAAACATACGATGGATTAGAAAAAACTGTGTTCCACACCCAGGCAGTTGGTTTACCACACGTGAGTTGGCATTTGGTGGAGTTAGCAGAGACCTAATGCCACACCTGTTGAGTTTGTACATAGCATTGAATCCCAATTGGCGCACTGAGTCAGTTAACGGCAAGGGCGCACAAATGATGTGGACGTTAAAAGATATCGAAAGTACCGAATACGGAGTAGTCAACTCCAACGGCACATACGATGTAGATGATAAATGTCATATTGATTTTGGTAGCAAGTGGGGTTGTCAGGCAGATTGGCGTAATATGATTGCTGATAATAGTTCTATACAATTTATTATGCAGGATAACAGTGTAGAAGTATTTGATCTCGGGTGGTGTCCTGAAGATGCATACAAAAATATGATACAGGATGCTGTTAATAATTTAAACAACATGGATTTTTGGTCTGAGCAACTAGCACAAGACTTGTTTATCCATCAACAAATAGAAACATTATGAAAGTAAAATGTTTACAAACTAGGGGCCAAGGTTATTTTGAAGAAGTAGACTATGAAATTCCTGCATGGGATCAAAATAATATCTACGTTCGTGCTGTAATGACTGGTGTGTGTCGAAGTGATATAGACATGATGTTGGGCGACTTTGGCCCATTGCCATTACACATGCAAGGACACGAAGGTATTGGACAAGTTATGTCAGTTGGTGCTAGTTGTACCGATGTTAAAACTGGAGATTATGTTGCCACACGTGGTGAACCCGCTTATGCTGATCAGTATACTGTACGTAAAGGTGAATATGTAAAAATTCCCGAAGCGCATCCTCGTTATATTTTAGAACCAGTGGCTTGTGGTATTAACCTTATTGAGCAAGCTACCGAGTATCTACAGGATCGTCAAGGCACACATGAAAATAACCGTATGCTTATTATTGGTAGTGGATTCCTTGCTTGGGTTGCTTATCATACAATGCGTCTGAATGGTTACATTTTCCACGTAGATGTACTAGGTCACAACAATCGAGAACTTTGGGGCGATAAACTGTTATCAAGTACTATCGAAAACTACGATGTTGTAATTGATCTTACTGGAAACTACGAACTAGGTACACAAATTAACCTAAATAACAATGCGGTGATTGTGGACGGTGTTGGTAAAGCTGTGTCAAAACAAGAAGCACAGGCACAGCTTTGGAAAGCTGTTACAACTATCAAGCCCAGTCCTCGTAATCCAAAGTTTATCGATTGTATGCACATGGCCAAGTATTGGATTGAAAAAGGTTATCTAGAGGTTGATTCTTTTTGGACTAGAAGTTATAATCGTACTACTGAATGGCAACAAGCGTTTGCGGACGGCGTTAATCGTCCGAGTGGTTACAGCAGAGGTTATATTAAATGGGACTAAACACTGAAGAACGGCAAGATGTCGTTTACTTTACAGGCTACGAGGTTGAACATACTATTTGTCATGGCATGTTTACTTTGTTTGTTGTAGGTACACCTCCTATCGAAGAAATTCTTACAAAAGCTGAAGAAAGCAAAGTAAAACATATCTATTTTGGTACTAGTCAAAGTTTTAATCCTAAAGGAATTACATTCCAAGAATACCGAGCATGGGATGATGTTATTATTCCTTGTTTAAAGAAAGATTACTGGGTGACTCTAGACTTTGATGTCAGTCATTCCGAAGGAGTACTTGAATCTTGCTATTGTGAATATCCAAGATTCGTACCAATGATTAGCTGTAAGATCCCTTACATTAATCAATTTAATTATAATGCCACACTTAAACTGGATGATCGCACCTGGGGTGCTACCAATCCTGGTGTGTGGACTCATCAACTGCACGATCTAATGAGTAAAGACAAATACACTTATTGGGATCAATATACACAAGACGAAAGTTTAAAATGAAAACAGATTGGGCAAAATTAACACCTTATACATTCCCATTAAAAGGAATGACACAGCCTAAAGAAATTTGTGCTGTAATGAAACAACTTAGTATTGACAAGTATGTTTACGAGCTTCGTAATAATCATACTATCAAGTATGGAATGAGTGCAGATAATGAAAAATTTCACGGTGCCAGGATTTATCGACAAGTGGGACATTTAGCAAGTTGGGGAACAGCTAAAATAGTTGGTAATAATGGTAAACCTTTTTTGGATATTGATGCCGAGTTTAAAAATAGATATGGCGCAAATATCGATCATAAAGACATAATTGTCACTGTATGGGGATTTGATAATTACCCTTGGCGTACCATTAACTTTAGAAAAGAACTTATTGAAGCAGAAAGCTATTTAATAAGTCAATACGAAATGGTTCATCAAGAGAAGCCTGTGGGTAATTTGTTTGATGAATCATACTGGAGCAATAAAGCCGCACCACTTAAATCAGTATGGGATAATATATTCGAATGAACAATACACTAAAACAAGATTGGCGTCCAAACAAAATGATCTGGGTCACCTTCCAAAAAGAAGGCATCCACTGTTATCCAGCGGCCGCAACTGATCCGAACCTAGCAACAGGAGATGAATATGATGTATCGTTTTTGGCTACTCCTCATCGTCATATATTCCATTTTCGCGTTTGGCTTTCAGTTACCCACAACGACCGTGATGTCGAATTCATCCAGTTCAAACGCTGGTTGGAAAATTTATACAAAGATAGTATACTAAAACTAGATTATAAAAGTTGCGAGATGATGTCAGATGATTTATATGACGTCATTTCACAAAAGTATCCAGGCCGTGAGGTTTGGATTGAGGTCTCCGAAGATGGAGAAAATGGTTCATTTATTAAATATTAAGGAAAGCTATAATGGCTAAGAATTACAAGGACATCAACTATTTCGAAACTCGTCCTGATATCGTTAAATTGTTTGACGATCTAGAGGCATTTCACGATTGGTGCCGTACAGAACTTTGTGAGTTTAACGAAGCTCACCTCTACAACAGAGAAAGTTGGCAGTGGCGTAACTTTGATAAGACACGCCGTCCCAAGAAGCCTTTTACAGGCGAACGCAAGCCTTATCTAGGCAAGAATCCACGTCCTTACAACAATGAACGTATTTCTAATTGATCTAGAAGCTGTTGAGACTAGGTACACGGGTCAATGGAAGACTCATGTGCCTAATCTCTTACGAAAGGCAGGACACAATGTTCAAATTATATCGGGCCCTAGCGATATTCCTAGCGCCACTACTCCTGGTGCATTTCTCAATTTTGGGGGCACTAATATTTATAAGGCAAGCCAAGTTGAACAGCTTGGAAGACTTTTTTGTGCAGGAGCCGTCCAGGCTGGCGATCATTTTATCTTTACTGATGCCTGGCATCCTGGTGTCATAAATTTAAAGTACATGAGTGAACTGTTGGGCATACCAGTAGTCATACATGGGCTATGGCATGCTGGTAGTTATGATCCTCAAGACTTTCTTGGTCGATTAATCGGTAATGCTAAATGGGTCAGACGTGCCGAACAAAGTTTCTTCCACGCATTTGATCACAATTACTTTGCTACTGAATTTCACGAACGTATATTCTTTGATAATTTGTTACACAACGGTATGCCTAATGAAAATCCTTGGTACGAAGACGATTGGAATGAACGAGTTGGCAAAATGGTTCGTACCGGGTGGCCAATGGAATATATGGACGATGTATTAACCATGTATAAGAACATGCCCAAGCGTGATCTTATTTTGTTTCCGCATCGTATTGCTCCAGAAAAACAAGTTGAAATATTTAGAGACTTAGCTACACACTTACCGCAGTATGAATTTGTAGTATGCCAGGATCAACAGCTAACAAAAAATGAATATCATAACTTGTTAGGCGAAGCAAAGATGGTGTTTAGTGCTAACTTACAAGAAACTTTAGGCATTAGTTGCTATGAAGGTGCTGTAGTTGATGCTATTCCCATGGTCCCAGATAGACTTAGTTATACTGAAATGTATTACGATATATTCAAGTATGACAGCAAATGGACTGAATCTTTTGATGCTTATACAGTATATCGTCCAGATTTATGTCGTAAAATAATAGAACATATGGATAATTATTCTACTAGAATACCTTCCATACGCAAACAAGCAAAGGACTTACATGACAACTTCTTCAGTGCAACCAGTCTCCTACGAATGGTCAAATGATAGTACAAGTGCTGGGTTTATAGCCCAGGATATTATAAGCATCGATACTAGAACTATGGCTAATATCAGTGCTGCTGCCGGAGGAACAGGCAATGTTACTATTAGTAACACGACTGGAACTAATTACTATTATACTGGCGCAGGTCTTAATAGTAGCGGTACAATATCTATCGGTGCGATTGGTTCTGGCGCAACTGTTACGCTTAATGGTGCCGGTACTGGATACGACTGGTCGCAATCATTTCCAGTAGATTTTGTCAACGCATTTCCTGACTGGGATAAAGTAGAAAAAATGTGTGAAGAATATCCCGGATTAAAAATAGCATTTGAAAAATTTAAGACAACTTACAAACTAGTAGTAGACCACTATGACACTCCAGAAGATAAAAGACCTAAGCCTTAATTGGCTCGAACGCCATGACCGTAAACGTATTATTATGGATCGTACAGAAAACGAACCATACTTGGAACGCTACTATGTCTTGTTTAAAGAACGTGTGACATTTCCTTATAATGTTTTCTTACACAAGTTCTTAAAATCAGATCCAGATGATGTACATGACCATCCTTGGAATTACTTTACCATTATTCTTGCCGGCGGCTACTACGAGTGGATTGCTCAGTTTAACGAAGACGGTACAAAGAGCTGTGAAGTAAGAGTATGGCGTGGCCCTGGTAGTTTCCGTTTTGGTAACACACATACCTTTCACCGTATCGAATTAAAAGAAGGCGTTACTCCATGGACATTGTTCTTTGTGGGTAAACGTCAACGCGAGTGGGGATTTATTGTAGAAAATAAATGGATCCACTTTGAAAAATATTTAAGTGATAGAAAGAATGGCATACTTCCCAACACCAATTAACGTATCAACAGCTAATCATGCTGTTCCTGTTCTAACTAATACTACCGTACCATATGGTGGGTATTTAACATCAACAGGAACTAACACCACTTGGACTACTGGTACTAGTGTTGCCAATCCTTATGACACGGTAATGGTTATCAACCAAGGTGACCCTCCTCAATTAGACGTTAAAGGTCGAATGGTTATTAATGGACGCGATTTAGAAGAACGGTTGAATACAATAGAAAAAGTCTTGAATATTCCAGAAAGAGATGTTATACTAGAACATAAACACCCAAAGCTCAAAGAGTTGTACGATGCGTACATAAACGCTTTGGGCAAATATAGAACATTCGAAGCAATTAAAGGAGAAGACGATGGAACTACATGAATCAGTTAAAGACACCTACAAAGAAATAGTTATCAAAGAACACGACGGCTTTCGTCTTGTGTTGAAAAAACACGAAGTATTAAGCCCTAAGGGATTATTTGCTCTTGACTTAGAACAACAACATTTAAAAGATGGCGAGATTGTTGATAGCAATACTTATAATTACTTTATGACTCGAGAAGAGTTAGCCACATTGGCATCGGCTCTAACAGCATGAAGAAAGTTTACTATACCTGGCAACAAGTCGAAGGAGCATGTTTAGACATTGCTCGCCAAATGTCAGCACACAATTGGAAGCCTGACTATATTGTGGGTATAACACGTGGTGGACTTGTGCCGGCTAATTTACTAAGTCAGTATACTGGCATTAAAATGTCAAGTTTAGATGTTAGTCTACGAGACGGTGGCGATTGTGTTAGTAACTGTAGTATGAGTGAAGACGCATACGAAGGTAAACGGATTCTTGTTGTTGATGATATCAATGATCAAGGATCTACAGTCGCTTGGATTAAAAAAGATTGGCAGTCAAGTTGCTTGCCTGGCGAAACGCAATGGCAACATGTATGGGGCGACAATGTTCGCTTTGCAGTATTAACACACAATCTCGGTAGTGAATTTAAAGATCCAGATTACTATGTTTGGACTGTAGATAAGAGAGAAGAAGATTGTTGGTTGGTTTATCCTTGGGAGGATTTTTGGTTATGACATCAGCATTAGTTAAATTAATTTTAGGTATCGTATTTATTGTATTTGTTATCATTGTCGGCCCGCTAGTAGGTATATGGAGTTTAAACACATTGTTTCCAGTTCTGCACATTGCTTATACATGGGAAACTTGGTTAGCGTTTGGAGTATTGTTTGGTAGTGCCACTGGATTAAGTTTTGGATCTCGTAAAAAATGATTACAATAGATGAATTACGCAAAAAAATTGAATCAGTAGATTACGATATAATGCAATTACAAAAAAACGGTGGTGGCAATCGGGCAATATCTGCATTACAAACTTACAAAGAATATTTGCAAGACGAGTTAAGGATGATGGAACATGCAGAGCGATCTAGAAAAAGCATTATCTGACAAAACAGCTCCATGGACTGAAATCGAATATAGAACAAAAACTTTTTGGGTGTTTAAAGATGCATATCCAGTTACCGAAGGGCATTTGTTATTTGTGCCTACCTACAAAAAATCTGAAAACTTATATGACTGTTTCAAAGCCGCATATAAATTTGGATATGACGGAGTTGAATCAGAGAAATGGCAAGGATTTAATGTCGGACAAAATGTTGGGCAGGCTGCTGGTCAAACAGTAATGTATCCTCATATTCATATGATCCCAAGACGTACAGGAGATATGGAAGATCCCCGTGGCGGGGTTCGTCATGTTATTCCAGAAAAAGGAAACTATAAACTTGGAAACAGTTAATGTTGTTTGGGAAATTGTAATACCGTGGCACAACCAGAATAATAAATGGTGGAATGAAGCATGTGCTGATGTAGTAGAAGTATTTGGCGTGCCGGGTGAACGTTTTACAAGTCACCCGCATGAAGATTGTATGCTGTTTCGATTCAAATCAAAAAAGGATTATCAATTATGCAAGATTCTACTTTCAGACAGAATTTAGACTTTTATAGTGTATTAGTACTAGGAATAGTGCTAGTGGTGGTTGCTGTTTACTACAATTATACACATCCCCATATAGTTGTAAAATACGATTGTAGTATAGCAGAAATTAGTCCAGATTATCCTATTGCTGTTAAAGAAGGATGTCGCAAACTTCGAGCAAATAAAACTTGAAAAAACCTAAATAAACCTATATAATATACACATAGGAGTAATAATGACTGAATCCAACACATATAATATTGACGAAGAAGAAGGCAGACCGTTACATATAGCCATTCGTGAACAAATGAAATCTCAAGGCCAACGATTTTGGGCTGGCGATAATATCAGCGATTACGTCGATGAAGAACAAAAAGAAGTTTTAATCGAAGAAGCTACAGTAGCTTTTGAAAAAGTATTGGACACTCTATTAATTGATAGAGAAACAGATCCAAATTCGAAAGGTACTGCAAAGCGACTAGCTAAAATGTACTTTAATGAAATAATGAGTGGACGATATGAACCAGCACCAGACGCAACAGCATTTCCAAATGATTCGGAGGACCGCTACGAAGGTATGTTGGTTGTCCGTAGTGAGCTTCGCAGTATGTGTAGCCATCATCACCAACCCGTTACTGGCGTTGCTTATATTGGCATTATTGCTGCTCAAAAACTTATTGGCTTATCTAAGTACACAAGAATCGCACAGTGGTGTGCCAGACGAGGTACTCTCCAGGAGGAACTTTGTAATGATATTGCTAGGGAAATCCAAAAAGCCACAGAAGCTAGAGACATAGGTGTGTATGTACAGGCTACACACGGATGCTGTGAGAATCGCGGTATTATGGCAAAAAGTAGTTTAACACAAACTACAGTATTAAAAGGTGCGTTCAAAGACGACCACGGTACAAAGAAAGAGTTTTTTGATAATATTAAGATGCAACAGGAGTATGCTTCAAAATGATGTACCAAACGCCAGCTGAAGGCATTATGCAAACTAATGACTGGGGTAAGAGTAAAGTCTACCGAGTTGCCTGCGAGTGCGGTGCTTCGGAGCATGATCATCATATTTGGGTAGAAGCCGACGACCACGGTGAAGTCGGTGTCACCGTTTATACAACTGTACGAAGCAATTGGTGGAGTAAAACTCGCTGGCATGCTATTTGGACATTGTTAACTAAAGGTTACGTCGACACAGAGTCTACTCTGGTTATGCGTAAACAGCAAGCATTTAATTATGCTCATACGCTGTTGAGTGCTGTTGAAGATGTAGAACAATTCAAAGAGGAACGAGATGCAGAACGCTAAACAAATAACTGATGAACTAATTTACCGTATGAAAACTACAGACCTAAATAAGTTTGAGATCAAACGTGAAGTAGGCGACAATTGGTTGCCTGACGGAACTATTCCGTTCGATATTAGTGCCACTAAAGGTATTGCTATTTTTACAGTATGGGCAGAAAGTGTTCAAGATGCAGAAGATCAAGTATCGCATTTTTTAGAAAAAGACAACAATGAGTAAAATAGACGAGCTATCATTTGATAGTAAATCTTTCTTTTTACCAAGCCATTCGATTAAAATTCATCGTTCACAGTTTGATAAAACTCTTTCTGCAAAGATATCAGAAATTATTTTACTAGAAGAATTTAATATACTTATAGGTACAAAAAAACCTGATCATGAAAAAGATGCAAGTTGGCTAACTGGGAGGCTTGGCGAGTATAATTTATTTGATTTCGATTATCCAGAAATACAAGAATTTAAATCTTTTGTACGAGATCAATTTATCGATTATTCCAATAAAGTAGGACATACTATACCTAACAAAACATATATCCAATGTTGGGCTAACATACTACGGAATAATGGAAGAAAAATAACAGCACATCACCATTGTACGGCTCATTCCGATGCGCCTCAAGAATATGCATACGTATCAGGAAATGTGTGTATACAAACTAACCACACTATGACTTATTATAAAAATCCTTTTAATGATTCAAAAGTAGGAATTTATAATATAGTAGGAGAATTAATATTGTTTCCATCTCATATTATACATTGGACTGATAATAACAACGACCCTGAACCTAGAATAAGCATAGCATTTGACATTATAACAGACAAAGTGTATAATATGATAGATAATAAAAATTTTAGAGAATTAACATGAGCAAAATTAAGATAGCGGAACTTTTCTACTCTATACAGGGAGAGGGTAGATATATGGGGGTGCCCAGCGTGTTCCTTAGAACTTTCGGCTGTAATTTCCGCTGTGCAGGATTTGGTATGCCTAGAGGCGAATCAAGTACAGAAGCAGAAGACATTGCTACCGTAGTACATCATTATAACAAATACGAAGAATTACCTTTAGTAAGCACCGGATGCGATAGCTATGCTAGCTGGCATCCTAGTTTTAAAGAACTTAGTCCAATGCTTACTAGCGATGCTATAGTAGACCGCATTATGGAGATTCTGCCACACAATGAATGGCTAGACGAGCATCTAGTTATTACGGGCGGTGAGCCATTACTAGGTTGGCAACGTGCTTATCCAGACTTGCTAGAACACGACAAGATGAAAGGCTTGAAAGAGATTACATTTGAAACAAATGGTACTCAAAAACTAACTCCTGAATTTAAACATTATCTAGGAGAATGGACTGCTGAGTCTTGGGATAGAGAAGTTACATTTAGTGTAAGTGCTAAGTTGCCATGTAGCGGTGAAAAGTGGGAAGAAGCAATCCTACCAGAAGTAGTGTGCGAGTACGAACAAGTTGGCACAGCATATCTTAAATTTGTAATTGCTACCGAAGAGGATAGAGATTACGCATTAAAGGCCGCAAGTGAATATCGTGCGGCTGGGTTTAAAGGACACGTTTACTTTATGCCAGTAGGCGGTGTTGAAAGTGTTTATAATTTAAATGCTAAGTCAGTGGCATTGATGGCAATGCAACAAGGTTTACGTTACAGTGATCGGTTACAAGTGCCATTATTTAAAAATGAGTGGGGAACCTAAAATGTTTTTTATGTCTTGTTTTATAATTGGTTGGATAGTATTAATATTATTATTATTGCGTTGGGTAAAAAATGTACCGACAGCATGTACTGGAAATTGTAATCAAGGACGTAACTGTACATGTAGAGAGAAAAAAGATGATTAAAAACTTATTTAGAAAATGGTTAGGTATTGACCAATTACAAGCCGAAAAAGAAGCACTTCAAATTGTTAGAGATAAAGCAGTTGCCGAAACTTATTTGGCTCAGCAACGAGAAGAACAAGCAAAAATGGATCCAAAAACTCGTGCAACCGCTAGAGGAGAGCCCTGGGTAGCTGTATTGGATACTCATGTTAATAAAGATAATGTTAGAAATGGCTTCTTTGAACTTGACTGGAATGATGAATTTATAGTACAATTAAAACAAGCTGGATACGGCTTTGAAGGCGATCCAGATGAAGAAATCGTAGACCGTTGGTTCAGAGATTTAGCCGGCAATATGCTTGCAGAAGCAGGTATTGCAGAACCAGAACGTGTCGGTGCTGGATTTATTAATGTAAGTAAAATAGGTGGCGGAAAAGCTGAAGTTAAATGACGTATATTTTAGTTGATACTGCAAATACATTCTTTCGTGCTAGGCACGTTGTTCAAGGGTCAGCCGATATTAAGCTCGGCATGGCATTTCACATTACACTTAACAGTATCAAGAAAGCATGGAATGACTTCGGTGGTACTCATGTAGTATTCTGCCTCGAGGGTCGAAGCTGGCGTAAGGACTATTATAAACCTTACAAAGCTAATCGACAAGAAACTCGTGCAGCTATGACACAAAAAGAACAAGATGAAGATAAATTGTTCTGGGAAGCATTTGACGAATTTAAAAATTTCATTGTAGAGAAAACTAACTGTACTGTAATGCGTCATGAAAACTTAGAAGCAGATGATTTGATTGCAGGTTGGATACAAGCACATCCGCATAGCAAACACGTTATTATTTCGACAGATGGAGATTTTGCACAATTAGTAAGTCCTACTGTTAGTCAGTATAACGGTGTAGGTGATTTACATATTACACACGAAGGAATCTTTGATGCCAAAGGTAAACCCGTTAAAGACAAAAAGACAGGCGAGCCAAAACCAGCACAAGACCCGGAGTGGATGTTATTCGAGAAATGTATGCGTGGTGATACCAGTGATAATGTCTTCTCGGCGTATCCAGGTGTGCGTACTAAAGGTTCTAAAAACAAAGTTGGTCTTACTGAAGCGTTCGAAGATCGTAAAGCCAAAGGATTTGCGTGGAACAATCTCATGCTTCAGAGATGGGTTGACCACAATGGCGAAGAACACCGTGTACTAGAAGATTATCAACGTAATGTACAGTTATGTGACTTGACTGCACAGCCTGACGATATTAAAGAAAAGATTAAAGATACTATCAATACTAATGCTAGACCTAAAGAGGTTACGCAAGTTGGTATCCGTATGCTCAAGTTTTGTAATGCTTGGGATATGAAAAAGATCGCTGATAACATTCAGCAATATGCAGAACCATTCCAAGCAAAGTATCCTGAAAAAGATCTTACTTGGCGCACACTAACCCAGGAGAATTAAAATGGCAAAACTAGCAAAACTAGCAAAAGTAAATGAATCGATCACTATCAATCGTTATGATAACGGCTATATGGTTGAAGTTGGAGGACGTGATGAAGAAGGCGAATGGAAAACCGCTAAGATTCTTTGTAACTCTGAACAAGATATGCTCGATGTAGTTCAAGAGTGGACTACAATGGATTTGGACAACTAAGGAGATATCTATGGCTCAGTGGACTGTCAGTACATATTATAAAAAATCTTGTCAAGAAGTTGAAACCTACAACCAACGTAACGGTGATGGTAAAGTTACTGTAGTGAATGGATTTCGCTATGGTGAGTGGACTGTAGAAACTACAGACGAGAATCCTCCAGAATTTGAGTTTGTAGAAGTGCCCGATGGTGATGGTCGTAAAGACAGCATCAATATGTTAGATTGTGAAATCAACAATATCGAAAGTGTTGAACTTGTTGAAATGTTTGACGGCGGTTGTTGGTATGATGTAGATGTTACAGGACTTGATGAAGAAGCTCAAGCAGAAATTGAAGATTTCCTTGAAGAAAATAGCCCTTACGAATTGGAAGAACGTGAAGACGATCCGTGGATGCAAGGCGACACTGAGTGGTGGATTTGGGGGCCAATTGAAATTAAAAACGAAAATGGCGACACTGTGCGTATTATCTGTGCAGATGCCGATGGCAATGTTATTGACTTTGTCGAGGAATAAATACGTATATTACTCGGGTGCCGTCAGGGCCCGTGTAATACTAAGGAGAAAAATATGACAGAAATACACGCCAAGCCTATTGTGGATGGTAAGTTTTGGATCGTAGAGCAAGATGGCGCTAAGATTGCAACACTACATAAAAAAGAAAATAACAAGTTTGTACTATCAAGTACTAACGGTGAACTAATGTTTAATAAGAAACAAGATCTTACAAAACAGTTCGGAGAAGGGTTTTTCTTATCAAGTACTAAAGTTAAAGTTACACAAGCAGATCCTAATGAATGCCACGGATTTCCTACTAGTGTAAACCCATACAATGCTATGTATGATGTACAACGTAAATTACCGTTGTTTACAAAGAGTAATGCTAGTAAGAGTTTGTACTGTGCAGGTTACTACACTATTAAATTTAATAAAGGTTGGGTTAAAAGTTTTTGCCCTAAAGCAATTACCATAGAACGTAACCCGTTTAAAGGTCCTTTTAAAACAGAATTTGAAATGAAACAGGTATTGAGCAATGTCAAATCAGATTAATTTAACCCCTATTACACAATTTGCACAATCGTTACGTGCTGCAGAATTAAGCCAAAGTAAAGAAGTTAAATTAACTATTCAACAGGCTAGATTGTTAAATTTAGCCCTTACTGAATTGTTAGACAAGGTTTCTCAAGATTATGAAACCTTGTTTAACTCACTTAAAAATAATCCATCTACAGAAGTTATTACTGTTAGTATGGACGGTGGAGGTTTTAGTAACAAATAAGACTAAATATATGCGTACATAATTGGATACGCATATCATGAGTCGACCTAAGCCAAAAGTATTATTAGAACATACTAATAAAAGAACTTATAAATCTGAACAGATTTTAGAAGCCGAAGCCATCTGGGCTGTATTTTACAAAAACGAGCCTTTTAATCTAAAGTCGTTTAATAGTCTTACCAGCTATCCTGGACCAAAATACAAAAAAGTTTCTTTCTCAAATCCTGGCCATGCACATAATTTGGCAAAGAAATTGAATCTTACATTTGGAACTGAAGATTTCCAAGTTGTCATGTTAACTCAAGGTACTATTGTAAAATGATATCGAGAGATGCTTTGACTAAAATATTCTTACAACAATGGGGTAAGAGTATGGACGAAGCAAACACCAAACTATTTTCTCGTAAATGGTGGCAAAGTACTCGTGCTGGAAAGCAAAACAATTTCAGACTGAGTGATGAAGGTTATGAATTTTTGGTAAAAGAATTGGACCTTAAAGAATACGAAATTCCATTTACCGAACCAATTGAACTTAGTCCTCAAACATTAATCTTTTTGGAAAGATATATCGATTGTCCGTACTATCTTACTCCAATGTCAATTACTGTCTTTTCAGAACGCAAGGGTTTTGAACTAATGTTGTTTTCAGACGACATCAGAAAATTTGGCATTATTAAAGCTATGAATGAGCGAGAAAAAGAACTCGCTAATGAAAAAAACAGTTGACATACCTTTGGGTTTCCTATACAATACATACATCAACAGCGTTACTTCGTAACAATTTTAACTTAGTATAGGAACTAAAATGCCAGAAATCAGTAGCCGTACAGTGGGCCCAAGCGGTGCTAAAAAGTCTTTGCGTAAGGCTTTTCAAAATAAACGTCCAATTTTCCTTTGGGGTCCTCCAGGAATTGGAAAATCGGATATTATCAAACAACTTGGTGTTGAGACTGATTCTCACGTAATCGATGTTCGTTTGAGCCTTTGGGAACCTACTGACATTAAAGGTATTCCATACTTTGATTCCAACGATAATACAATGCGTTGGGCACCTCCATCGGAATTGCCAAGTGCAGAAATGGCAAAAGAACACAAGAACATTATCTTGTTCTTGGATGAAATGAACTCTGCCGCTCCTAGCGTACAAGCGGCGGCTTATCAATTGATTTTGAATCGTCGTGTTGGTACATATCACTTGCCAGATAATGTTGTACTAGTTGCGGCAGGTAATCGTGAAACTGACAAGGGTGTTACATTCCGTATGCCTGCTCCATTGGCTAACCGTTTTGTTCACTTGGAAATGACTGTTAACTGGGATGACTACTTTGAGTGGGCTGTTGAAAACAAAATCCATAAAGACGTAGTTGGCTTCTTGAGCTTTTCTAAAAAGAGCTTGTACGACTTTGATCCAAAGTCTAGCTCACGTGCGTTTGCTACTCCACGTTCTTGGAGCTTTGTAAGCGAATTGCTAACAGATGACGATGTCGATGTAGATACACTTACAGACTTGGTATCAGGTTCTGTAGGCGAAGGTCTTGCAATCAGCTTTATGGCTCACCGTAAAGTTGCAGGTAAAATGCCTAACCCAACTGATATTTTGTCAGGTAAAGTTAAAAAGATGGATTCCAAAGAAATCTCAGCTATGTATTCTTTAACTGTGTCATTGTGCTACGAGTTGAAAGATGCTTGCGAGAAAAATGCTAAAAACTGGAATGATATGACTAATAACTTTTTCGAATTTATGATGAATAACTTTGAAACTGAATTGGTTATTATGGGTACAAAATTGGCGTTGAGTACTTACAAGTTGCCGTTGGATCCGGACGAAATCAAATGCTTTGACGATTTCCATGCCAAATACGGCAAGTATATTAGCCAAGCTACTGAAAAGTAATTCGGTATAGTCTTATTTGACAGGACCTTAGGGTCCTGTTATAATATATACATATAGTAAAGGAGTATCATGTCACATACAGATCCAATTATCGACAAAATTATCGTAGCCCGTGTGGGTCTATTACTTCGCCATCCATTCTTTGGTAATCTTGCAACACGTTTGAAAATTGAAGAAGGCTCCGAGTGGATGGGTACTGCCGCTACAGACGGACGTACTATCTATTTTAATCGTGAATTTTTTGAACCACTTTCGGTCAAACAAGTTGAGTTCGTTATTGCTCACGAAATTCTACACAATGTATTTGATCACATGGGTCGACGCGAAGGTCGTAATCCACGTATCTTTAACATTGCCGCTGACTATTGTGTTAACGGACAATTAGTTCGTGACCGTATCGGCGAGCACAATATTGAAGGTATTAAAATCTTCCATGATTCAAAATACTACGGCATGGGTGCTGAAGAAGTTTACGATAAAATCTTCGACGAAATGGACGAGGAAGAATTGAATGCCCTTGGACAATTATTGGATGACCACATCGACTGGGGCGAGAATGGTAAAGATGGTCAACCAAAGTATTCTAAAGAAGAATTAAAACAGATTCGTGACGAAGTTCGTGAAGCTACTATGCAAGCCGCACAAGCCGCAGGTGCTGGCAACACTCCTGCTAGTGTACAACGCATGATCAAAGAACTTACAGAGCCTAAGATGAATTGGCGTGAAATACTACGTCAACAAATCCAAAGCACTATTAAGAATGACTATTCATTTATGCGTCCCAACCGCAAGGGCTGGCACATGAGTGCTGTATTGCCTGGAACACAATTTCAAGAAACAATTGATATTTGTGTAAGTATTGACATGTCAGGTTCTATTGGTGACGAACAAGCTAAAGATTTCTTAAGTGAAATCAAAGGCATTATGGAAGAATATAAAGACTTTAAAATTAAAGTATGGTGCTTTGATACTAAAGTCTACAACGAAGCCGACTTTGATGGTTATAATATCGATGAGTTTGATAACTACGAGCCAATGGGCGGTGGCGGAACTGAGTTTGATGCCAACTGGGAATACATGAAGGAACACGATATTCAACCTAAAAAGTTTATTATGTTTACTGATGGTTATCCTTGGGGTAGTTGGGGTGATGAAGATTATTGTGATACAATTTTTATCATCCACGGTAATAACACTATTGTTCCACCGTTTGGAGAATATGCCTATTACGAAGCTGTTAAAGAGGCAGCGTAATGGCATTAAAAAATGGCAAACCTAATCCTTTAGATTATTTCAATTTACGGAGGGTTGAGTTTGCCTGCCCTCATTTTAAATACACTTCAATAGACAGGTATAATCCAACTTTAGTCAAATCTATCGACTCATGGATACGTAAGAATCTAAATAATAGGTACTATGTGGGTCAAGGCATAACACTAGATAATACCAATACGATTGTGTATAATACACGTATTGGTTTTGAAAGTGAAAAAGAACTCAGTTTTTTCACAATTGCCTGCCCGCATCTTCAAACTAGATAATTAAAATAGTACTTTACCATAAAGGAGATAATACATGTCTGACGTACAATCTACACCAGAAGCGCAACAAGGCGCTACCGAACTTACTATCAATGATTTAAATGCACTTAAAGTAATCATCGATATTGCTAGCTCACGCGGAGCATTTAAACCAAATGAAATGGTAGCTGTTGGCCAAACTTATACTAAGTTGACAACATTTTTAGATGCAGTTGCAGCTCAACAAGCAGCTCAGCAACCAGCACCAGCCCCAGCGGCACCACAACAACCAGCAACAGCAGGTACAGTCGCTAGTGCATTAGCAGGAGCATAATATGGCCGAAATTAAACACGTCGGCCGTGTTAAAGCTACTAACAAAAAATGTTTAGTAGCTTATCGCACATTGCCCGGCGATGCATACCATTGCCTAATTGTTCCAACAGAGAACATGCCCGATATCTATCATGATGCAATTATTAACTTGGTAGAAAGTTCAGCTGGACAGGAATCCTACGAACTTGCTCAAGCAATGGATCGTACACAATTCCCGGACGGTTCACGTATGTTGCCATGGTTACATGCAAATAATCGATTGATTAAAGCACCAACAGGCGCTATTGAAATGACACCTACTCTACAGACTAGTATTTTGTTGAGTGAGTTGAATCAAATTATTGCCGAACAACGCGGTGTGCCAATCGACGAACTTGCTCTTACAGAAAGTACGAATGATAAACCAGTTGAAAAGAAACCAGAGCTGGCAATTGAACAAGCTCCTGAAAAAGTTTCAGCAACTGTCAAAACCGCACTCGTACCAGATGAACCAGAAGCCAAAGCAAAATACTATCGTAGTCAAGCAGATAAGTTAGCAAAAGAAGCTGCTAATTTTAGACGCCTAGCAGAGGAATTGGTTCCTACCAAGAAAAAAGCCACTAAATGACACCAACGGGAAGAGTTCTTCCCAAGGATGTCATAGAGCATTGGCCAGAAGTATTCGGTGAAGTACAACTGAATGTGATACCTCTCAGGTATTTGCATACGGTATTGGTCAATTTTAAAAATGGCAAAATTTGGGAAATAAAAATAACAGCACAAACTAAACGTGATGGTTGGAGTGCCTTTGAAAAGAATCTCTCAGATATTTGTAAAAATTATGAAGATTCTATTGATAATGTAGACTTTAAATTAGATACAAAATTAGTTAAAAAAGACATCGAACGTAGTACGCAAAAGTTTTTAAAGAAAAAAAAGCTATAAATATATGAATGTTAGACTGCTTAGTTTCAGCCAGCCAACCGAAGAATTTGCAAGCATGGGAATTGATGACGCCCAAGAGCTCATTGCCTATTGCGCCCGTGTATCCAATCCCTCCAATCAGCTCAACACTTCCACGTCGGAAAAACTCATACAATACCTCGTCAAACACAAGCACTGGAGCCCACTTGAAATGGTCTCAGCTTGCATTGAAATCACAACCACTAGAGATATTGCCCGACAAATCCTTAGACACAGAAGTTTCAGCTTCCAAGAGTTCAGTCAGCGATATGCTGACCCTACTCGAGACTTGTCGTTTGTACGTAGAGATGCTAGAAAGCAAGACACAAAAAATAGACAAAACAGTATAGAACTAGATGTTCATAATAACGACGAAGATCGTTTTTTAGCCTATCAATGGGAACGTATGCAAGAGTTAGTTATTAAACAAAGCCGCGATGCATATGAATGGGCTATTAGCAAAGGCATTGCCAAAGAACAAGCTCGTGCTGTATTACCCGAAGGGTTGATTGAAAGCCGGTTGTATATGAACGGTACACTACGCAGTTGGATTCATTTTATCGATTTACGTAGTGCAAATGGTACACAAAAAGAACATCAAGAAGTTGCTATTGCATGTGCCAAAGTCATTAGCGAAATATTTCCAATGTTTAATTCTATTAAAGAATAACACACTCAACTAATTTAACTCCCGCATCGGAATTACTTTCTAATGCCATAGCAAATACATCTGGGTCAGGTTGAGCTACAGCTTTACCCCATCCAGAACCGTAAGGTTTAACTCTAGAGCCTTTGGTAATTGCACCGTAAATCTTAACAGGAACACGACCTTTTAACGCAACATAAGTTCCGCCTTCGAGATCGTCATTCATCTTAATACCAGGATTGCCACTAACTACTCCGATTGCCTTATCGTCTTTTCCGCAAGAAGTAATTTCTTTTTCTCCGCCTACTGTTACTACAGTACCAACTTCATATTCATTATCAGCAAGATATTTTTCTGCTAAGTCAGCACTTTGAATACTAGTATTTGAAGCATGAATAGCACGGAATCTAGCACTAGTAGATCCAATGTCTGTAAGATCGGCAGCACCTGGATAAACTATATTGCCTAACAGTTGTAGAGTAATAATTTTTGCAGCACCAGATGTAGTTCTAAATACAATAGGAATACCATCAATGTTACTTGTGATAACAGGAGTTGTTTGTGGTTGACCAGTACCAAATGTATACTGTGGATTTGTAATAGATAAACTAGTGCCTAAATTAATTCCAGAATCTGAGAAAGTTACAAGATTTGAAAATGTACTAGGAATATCACCGCGTACATAATTGCTAGAACTTATTTCGCCTAATGCATCAGAATTTGTTGCTGTTCCCCAGAATTTATAACCAGTACTACTCCATACACCGTTAGTTTGTGTTGTAGAATTTAATGTAATACCTTGTTTAACATCTGTAAAACCAGAAGTTACACTAGTGATAGTGTTTAATGTAAAGTTTGCATTGCTAACTGTGAAAATTACGTTAGATCCATCGATGACAGATTCAATTACATTATGAGAAGTATTTGAACCTTGCTCCTGTAAACTCTTAATAGAAAACTGTGTTGTTCCACTGTTGGTACTAGTAGTGAATGGTCCAATCGGTGTAAAAGAATTTACAGGATCTCCGTTATAAACATTCAATTGTTTATTAGTAGTATCAAACCAAAAATCACCAATACTCAATCCACTAGGTGGTTGATTAAATGGTGTAGATTCTGCACTACCTGCTGTACGGAATCTGCTACCATCATAAAATCTTAATTTATTTTTAGTAGTATCAAACCAAATTTGACCAGCTAATGGGTTAGTTGGTTGAGTTCCATTTGCAAAATTTTCTAGCAAATAGATAAAATTTTCATTTTGTGCTTGGCCGTAACCTGCGTAGTTCTTACCGATTAAAGTAATATCAAGTGAATTATCAATGGTGCCCGGAGCTACAGTTAGCCCGTTTCCGATTGGTTTTCCATTGTAATGATTTATTGTGTATGACATTCTGATCTTTCCTTATTCTAGTATTTATTTAGGCTGTGATTCTACCCAAGTGCTGAATGCTGCTAACTGATCTGCATCGTAGCCGTATAACTCTGGATATAAACTAAGCCATACTGACGAAAGCTCAGGTACAAGAGCTTTAAATCTGATAGTTGCTCTACCCGTTTTTTCAAGTTTAAATGTTGTAGGAGCACCATTTGTTGTTTTAGTCTTATAAGCATCAGTTGCAGCACCATTGATACTCATAGGAAAATCTAATTTTTGTAAATTTTTAATTTCAATTTGTGTAATATCGTTCCAAACTTTTCCGTCTTGATCGACAACACTTGGTACTAATGTTACAGTATTATCAACACCTACTATAGCATTTTTCTTATTATCTAAGTAAGTGTTAGGGCCAAACTCTACCATCATTTTTCTAACTTTTAGTGTATTATCTGGCATCCAAAAAGATAAATGACTAGGATTTAAAATACTTTCAGCTATTGCATCGTGCATTTCTTTAGTCATAGTTCCAATATAGTGATTTTCAATACTTCTATCATTATGAACAATATCTGCAAATGGTGCTAGTGCTCCGTACAATCCTATGATTAGTCGTGTTACTGTTGAAAAACTTACTGAATAAGTTTTATCTGCTGTCCATCCTGTTGATACTGTTGTTAATCCTGCATCAGGTGCCGTTGTCATACTATGTTCCTTGTTAATTTATTGTATACGTTATCGCAATGATTACACTCTGTTCCGCATACTGTTTTACAATTATTAGTTAGTTGATTAAAACCCTGCTCTGTAATTTCATTTATCAATATATTTGCAAGACCAAAATTACCAGTAGTACTTAATAAATCTCCAAACTGAATATTTCCACTACCTTTTTGATATGCATCGATAACTTTATACCAACGCATTATTGGAAATCCTCTACCTGCAATTTTAATAGTATCTACCATGTCTCCAAATTTGTCTAAATCATTGGGAAATGTAAAAGCTGTTTTTAACCATTCGGATGGTTTATCATTAAAATATTTTACACATCCAAGTGTATTATGTACCTTAGTAGTTATGTCACGTTTATCTTGAAATTTAACTTGGCTAATAATAAGGTCGTCCCATTGTTTCCATTTGCAATCTACAATACAACCTTCGTTAACTAACATAGTAATTTTAATATTATGCTGTTTAGCATAGTCACTCATTTTTTTAAGTGTATCTAAATCTCGATTCAAACTACGGTCAACTATTATACTAGTAACTTGTAAAACTTCATGCATAAAAATAAAATCTTTAAGTGTACGCACTAGATTGTTTACACTATTTTTTAAAATTAAATCTGGCTTGTGTTGGCGAAAATCATTAATGATACCAGCTCTTAGCAAATATGTATTATTAAGAGTTACAATGTCAGCATCGATATCTTTTACATGAGCAATTAAATCTGGAACTTGTTCGTAAAACTCATTACTATAAACGCTTGGGTTCACTAAGTAGTGTAGTTTAATTCCGTATTTTTCTCTGATAGCATATAGCTCGGTGAACATTTCTTTATTACCAAATATAGTTCTTGCACTACCAAATTTATTGTCGCTGAAATATACATCAGTAATTGATGTTATATCCAGGTCAGGAAGTGCATCGAGCATACCTGGAGTGTAAGGAACGCTAAATTTACGGATTATAGACATTGTTTGTTCTGCTTCCAATTCCAATCCAGCCAGCTGTAATACTAGTTCCGTGATACCAGTGATCTCCAGATATAGTTAGATAAATGGTAAAAAATCCATAATAATAACTATTTCTATCGTAAGAAGAAGGAGTTACTGATACACTCCATTGTGCTGGAGATAATCCGTAATAGCTAATACGTGCATCATATATATTTGATAAGCTAGCCATGACATTTAAATCATAATTGCCTTTCCAGCGAAGATTATTTGAATCATTACTTAAACCAAGATAGCTACCAAGGTCTACAGTAAATGTAACCGTACCAGTAGTACCGTATTCGCTCAATGTTGCATTAGTTATAGTAGTACCCCACCCTGATCCAAATCCGCTAGTTGTACTTGAACTTGAACTAGAATATGCTGTATACAAATCTATAGATCCAACAATAGTTTGTACTATATTTTGTAATTGTGCCTGCGGGCTAGCAATTTGACGAGGTATCGAAGGAGTATTTGATAAATCATTATAATCTCCAGTAGCAGCAACTCTAGCAAGAGTATTACCAAAATTTACATCAGTAAGAATCTTTGCCCATGGACTCCAAGTAGTACCTGTATCTCTGCGACTACGTATAAAGTTGTCTGAATGAGCACCAGTTGAACCACTCCAGCCAACTAATAGTTCTCCGCCACCACCACCGCCTAAGGTAATTAAATTACCGTATGTAGTCGGATAGCCTGGATTATTATAAACTCCACGTAGTGTTAATTCGTTACGAGGTTCGTAGGTTGAATTATCTTCTGGCCCAATGACTCCCGAAGTATTGAGAACATTGGCTGAACCAGCATTACCAGATACGTTACCTGTAACATTACCTGTAACATCACCAATTACAGCTCCGCGATGTGTTCCGTAACTATCACCTTGTAATGTGCCACTAAATGTTGTAGCTGTTAATGTACCATTTTGTACATTAAATGACAATCCTGTATTGTAAATTGATTCATTTTGTCCTGGAAATGCAGTGCCAACTTCACTTGCACCTAATAGATAGTAAGTGCCAACGCCGGCTGTTTGATTTAAAAACAAGTGTGCTGCATTTACAGAATTAGAAGCTGTATCTGCATTGCCAAATAAATTACCAGTTACATTGCCTGTAACATTGCCAGTATGCAAACCAGTAGTATTACCTGTTACGTTACCTGTAACATTTCCAGTTAAATTGCCTGTAACATTACCAACTACGTTTCCTTGGAAATGATCTGTAGCTGTATGCACAGCGCCTGTAACATTACCAGCAACATTGCCAGTTACATTACCAGTTACATTTCCTGTTACATTACCTACAATATTTGCAGAAGTATAACCTATTTGATTCGTAGAAGAATTAAAAACTTGTGTATTGTTAGAACCGTACAGACTACCAGTTACATTTCCTGTAACATTGCCAGTATGCAAACCAGTAGTATTACCAGTTACATTACCAGCAACATTGCCAGTTACATTACCAGTTACATTACCAACTACATTTCCTTGGAAATGATCAGTAGCTGTATGTACAGCACCAGTTACATTACCAGCAACATTGCCAGTTACATTACCAGTTACATTACCAACTACATTTCCTTGGAAATGATCAGTAGCAATATGAACGCTACCTGTAATATTACCAGCAACATTGCCAGTTACACTACCAGTTAACGGTCCAGTAAATGATCCAAAAATTGGAGCTCCATTAAATCCAAAAGTTCCTGCATTATAATTAAACCACAATATGTTGTTTGATGAATAAAGATCTCCATTTAAAGATCCAAAAGTTGGACCGTAATGAATTCCAGTAGTTTCTCCGCTAATATTAATGTTCCAAGTGACTGTATTATTATCGTTAAAAACAAAGTTTGTAGGTTTATCTGGGATATTTGCCCAGTGTACTAACAAAGCTAAATCAGCTGTTACAGCTGAGGTAGCTGAGTTAGCATGATCTGCATTAGTAGCCGTAGTCGCATTACCGTAAAAGTTAGGAGCGGTTACGGCATTAGCTGAAATATTCGCACTTGAAATATTGTTAACATTAATGTTTCCAGATCCATCTCTAACAACAATAGTATTGATTGTTGGTAATCCTGGAGCTCCAACACTTGCTTGTCTATAATATCCACTTACATTTAATAAATTTGATTGAGCTGCTGTACCGGTAAATGTGTTTGCATATACTGTTCCAAATTGTAATGAATTGCTTCCTAAATTTGAACTACTCAATCCTGTTGGTAAAATATTTCCGCCAATAATTTGTATAGCCCCGGCATTATTTTGTAAGGTTAGTGTATTACTATCGGGAGCATAAACTGTAGGACCATATTGACTATTTGATAAAGTCAAAACTGGTAATGTTGTACCAATAACAATACCTTCATCTGGGAATTTAGTCAGTGTAGGAAATACTGTATCTACTAAAGGTGCATAAAAACTTGGAAGATTATTTCCAAGTTTATTAGCATTTGTAATAGTACCGTGATATTCATAAGAATTGTTTATTGTTACACCTGAATAGATTATAGGAAATCCAGGTATTGCAGGACTAGGAGTAAAATCAGCATCTGCGTTTACAATGAATAAAGTTGTACCGTTAACTACAGCTCGTTGTACAGCATGAGCATGGCTTGGTATAGCATTATCTGTTATTGCAACACTTTGCATTTGTGTTGCCGCGAATCCAGTAACACTTTGTGGGCCAACCATTGTATAGTTAGATCCATTATAAACATTTAACTGATTGTTAGTGGTATCATACCACATATCACCCAGTGTTGCACTTACTGGTTGTGTACTACTAACATTGTTAATTGCTATGGTTTTCCATAACTTGTTTGTTTCGTCAAAATAAACATTTAATTTTAAATTTGTAGGAGTAGAGTCAAACCACACTTGCCCTAAAATAGGTCTTGGAGGAGGATTTTGATAAGCAAAATGTTCAAGTAACCATACTAAGTCATCATTCAATGCCTGACCGTAGCCAGAATGATTCTTACCAACTAGAGTAATATCTAGTGAGTTATCGACTGTCCCGTCAACAACCGTAGCAAGCGGTTGTTTATTATATCGGGTTATTGAATATGCCATCTTTATCGCTCCGTATATCTTTTATTTGTTTTCATCTTACCAACTAGTACTACTTAATGGTGATCTCTTCCATAAATTTTCAGCAATACAAACATAAATCCAATTTGAATCCCATACTATTTGTCCTGGATGGCCTGTACTAGTCGATGTTGGAGGAACCGTAGTGTCACTAAGTCCGCCGTATGTAACTGTATTTCTTATTCTAAATGTACCATTAACGTCTAAAGTTGCTGTTGGTAAGTTTGTATAAATTCCAGTAAACTGTTGTTGAGCGTCGATAAAAAATGCAGACTGATTAGAAGAACTTGTGTTTCTTAAATTTATATCAAAATTTTGATTGTCTGTTGTTGATTTAATTTGGAATGTTACTGGTCCTGAATACTCAGGTTGAACGCTAATTTCTATATTGCCGCTTGGGCCTAGTACTAGTTGCTTGTTAGCTTTAATATACAAACCGCCTAAGCCACTAGAATCAGTATCAATAATACTATTTCCTGTTGTTTGTACAAAAGAAGAGGATGTATAATTATTAACTCCGTCAGTTAAAGACTCTGCCGTATTTGCAGGAACATCAAACATAATACCTGGATACGAACTTACATTAAATCCTGGAACTAGACTGGTTGGATATGTATTTTCTAAACCTTGATTAGATTGTGGGACAAATGAATCTTTAGAAAATACACCAAGTAATTGAGAATTAACTCGTAGTTCTACTACTACATGATTCAAACTATTAACATCTAAAACATCTAAAACATTAAAACCAGAAGCTTTTTGATTAGCTGTATAAATGGGTCCTGCAAGTATTGGTCCTGAATTCGAACCATCGCTAAAGAATAATTGCTGATTTGTACTATCAACCCAAAAGTCACCTGCTGACAAACTACTAGGAGGTGTTGTGCTTACTGTTGTACCTCCAGCAACATTAAACGATTGTGAATCGCTGTCATATACTTTTAATTTTTTTGTAGATGTGTCAAACCATAACTGACCCATTAATGGATTATTAGGTTGTGTAGTATTTGCAAAATTTTCTAATAGATGAACAAAATTATCATTTAAAGATAAACCGTATGCAGTGGCATTTTTACCTATTAAGGTTAAATCTGTTGTTAGCTGATCAACGGTTCCATCTAGAACCGATGTTAATTGTGTTCCATCAGTTTTAATTATTGGGTATGCCATTATATGTTAGCTCCGGTATAGATGATGTAGTTAATAGCAAGATATGGATTCATCACATTCACTGCTTGTCCTGTAACTGTTGCTCCAGTAGAAGAATCAACAACCGGTCCAGCAGATGGTAAACCTCGTGTTAGGCCGGTTGTACTGGCCAAACCATGTCCAATTACTGTTGGATTGCCATCCGGTGTACTTGTAGTATCACCAACTGCATAGTATTGAATACCTTTAGGACTATTTAAGTTATGAGTATGCTGTGGAAGCTGACTTGTCGATAGTGCAACACTTGAACGTCCTGGGCCAGTTAAACTGTCTGATCCTGCTCCAAGGTTATCTGCGGTAGTTTCACTAACTCTGTTTGCCGCACTGCCTACTGTATAGACGCTAGATGATCCACCGCTTGCTGGAACTTTGATATTATTATTCATATTATCAAGTCCAAGTGGGAAACGTCCTCTTAAATCAGGTAACTTAAATGTACCAGCACCTAATAATCCTGCACTAGATCCGTTACTGTAGGTATATCCAATTAATTTATACAAATCTGTATAGATACTTTGCAATACTTCACTACCATCACATAATAAGAAACCGGCCGGAACAGCTGAAGCAGGGCCTGCAAATGGTAATATACAACCAATTGGAACCAATGGAACATGTTTAAAAAATGTTTGTTTGGTCATTTGAGCAAGTGACTGTGTTCCTTGCTTATATACTAATAATGTGTCTGGAAAAGATGAATTAAGAGTACTAGAATCACTTGATACTTGTTGATTTGTAATAAAATTTGTACTGATTACAGTATTAAAAGTAGCTGTACCGTCTAGACTTGCTCCATTAAATGAAACAGAATTACTTGTAACATCGCCTGTTAATTTAAAAATAGTAGGATTAGCTAGTTGTGTCGCACTACCGTCAACGGCACCAGTTACATATCCTGCAAATGTTCCACTAAAATTTCCTACAAAATTTTGAGCGTAGATATTTCTAAATTTTAATGTACTACTACCAATATCATATACTTGTGTGGCCGTTGGAAGTAGTGCTGATCCAGAAGTTGGAGTACCATTTGAATTCCAATTAATATATAATTGACCGCCAATATAAGTATCGTCGTTTAAATTACTTACACCTGTTACTGTCGACGATCCTGTAATTGTTTGATTGCCACCAATGTCAATATTTCCACTAACTTTTACATTACCTATTACATCTAACGCGGCAGATGCAGAAGGACTTGGATTGTTTATACCCACTTGTCCGTTAGCATTTACTTGAATAACTGTATTTGTAGTATTTGTAGAATCAGTTAAAACAAAAGATATGTTATTATTAGGGTTACTAGAAACTAACTGTGTCGATACACCAGTTGTTTTGATTTGAAAACTCAAATCACTACCAAGTTTTATACCATCGTTAACTTGAATATTTAAAGGACTGTTACTGGTACTAGCAACATCTCCTCTTAAAAAATTTGTTGAAGCAATTACTTTATTATTAACAAGCAATCCGTTTGCCGATTGTGCTGTTCCCCATAGACCTGCACTAGCACCTAATGCAGGATCTGTACCGTCGCTGAATAAATTTACACCTTTCTTTATAGATGCAAAACCATTTAAACTTGTTTTAGGAATAAAACTATCTTGGCTTACTATTGCAACTCTACTACCAGATGCATAAAATGTAACAACAAAATGAGGTTGATTACCAGTGTCAATAATTTCTTCTGCAACCGGACCTGTTGAAGATCCTGAACTAAATTGCGGACCTACCAAAATCCAACTTGATCCAGAATATACATATAACTGACTAGTAGCGGTGTTAACCCAAATATCTCCGCTAACTGGACTTAAAATATCTGAACTACTACTGGCTTTTTTAATTGCACCTGCTGGATTCCATGTCCCGCCATCATATACTTTTAAAAGACTATTGGCATTATCATACCATAGTTGTCCTTGTACAGGATTTGAAGGAGGTGTTGGATTGGCAAAATTTTCTAATATATGTAAAAAATCTGTTGCAATTAGTTGACCATAACCGCTATTATAGTTTTTACCTACAAATGTTATACTGGTACTGGTAGAATCAATTTTTTGATCTTCTACAGTAATAGGAGGCTTATTTGGATTGTTTAACTCAGTATATTGAATTTTATAAGACATCGATTATACTCCTACTAGGCCAGTTAGACTTTGAATACGTACTGTATAATCAATTTGAATCAAACGATTTAAACTTTTTAGTACCGGATGGAATACAACGTGAGTTAATAACAAACTTTGTCCAGTACTACTATAACTTTGTAAACCTAATTCATCGAATACATAAGTGTTAACACCGTCGCTGTTTGTATCATAAGCAGCTTGACCGCTAGGCTCTCCGTAATCTAATAAACAAGTACAAAAAATATCAGTATAATTTTGACCAGTTACGTGGCGTACTTCAGTAAAATTACGTGTTGGATCCACATTGGTACTTGAACTAGGATCAATTACCTTGCTATAAGTTTGATTATAAAGACTAGCATTAGTTCCACTGCTATTTGGAGTTAGATATGTAATAATTCCTGTAGGGTCAATACTAGTTCCGCCGTTACCAAATGCAATATTATATACAAAGCCGTTTCCGCTGTTAGTCATAGCTTCAACAATAGCTATACTCATATTTTCATAATGAATAGCATTACGTTTGTTGATGTAAATTTCGTTAGAAATTGGGTCATAAATTTTAATATGACCTTCTATATGAATCCCTGTTGCGTCTTTAGTCTGCATATCTATCTCTCTTTATCTTATATTTATCAACGGATATAATCTGGTAGTTTAATCCCGTTTTAGGCATTATTTCTTGTTTTTATGGTAACAAAGTTGTAGTCTCGAGACGAAGCTTTGTTAGTAAAGACGTAAGTTCCTGTTCCAGCTACAAATGTTACCCAATCAGTTAAGGTTGGATTCAAATTAGTTGTACCCAATAACACTGGATCAGATCCACTGCCCATTATGTAAGTGTATACATATCCGTTATCGTTATCGTTGATAATAATCATACCACTAAAACTTGTAAAAGTAACAGTATCGTTTGTATTCAAAGTTATTACACCTGCGGCACTAGCATCGATATTAACATTATTGTTTGTAGGCGGTAAAGATAGCATACCTCCTGATTTAAACGACCAGTTTGTTATGGCGCCATCTGCTGTAATGGCTACTTCAGTATTGTCATGCAAGTAAACTTCTGCGAAATTAGGAGATGAGGTATTAGTAAAGATATCAATTATATTAGTATCAGAAGTCATCGCCCCGTTAGCTAATTTTAAAGATCCGTCAATTCCGCTCAAACTAGTTGTAAACAAGGTGCTAGTACCGTGTTTGATATTAACACTGCCGTTTGTTGTACCAATGTCCATATTTCTAGATACATTGTTTTCACTAGATCCTCCAGAGCTAGCTAACAACGATACGGTTGCTGTACCAGGGGAAGCAAACGATGCATCTATAGAAAACACAGATAACCCAGCTGTGTTATTGAAATTCAAAACAGAATTATAAGATCCTGAAGTAGCAGAAGTTTGTATTGAGATTGATTCTTTAACTAATACATTTTCATCAATTTCAACTGTAGAATTTCCAGTGGAAGTTATTGTACTACCAGTAAATACAAAATTTCCAATAGAAGGAATACTAGGTGTATGCGATAGATCTCTATAGTCCCCACTAGTTGCAACTGTAGAAAGTGTTGGAGTTCCAGACAAATCACTGTAACTACCGCTAGTTGCTACTGTTGCAAGAGACGGTTTGTTAGTTAAACTATTATAATTTCCATTGAATGCAGATGAGCTTAATTGATAAACACTTAGATCTGGCTTACCAGTTAAATCTGCATAGGCTCCGCTGAACAATGATGGCTTACCAGTTAGATCTGAATATGCACCACTAAACAATGATGGCTTACCAGTTAGATCTGAATAAGCACCGCTGAATAATGATGGCTTATTAGATAAATCGTTGTAACTACCGCTAGTTGCCACTGTAGAAAGTGATGGTTTATTTGACAAATCATTGTAACTACCACTAGTTGCTACTGAAGCAAGTGTTGGTTTATTTAAAATTCTAGAAATTCCAGAACTAGAATTCCAGTCACTATTAACTTGTGCGGCTGGAATTGTAGGTAAATTCAATAAATCGTTATAGCTGCCACTAGTAGCCACAGCAGCAAATACAGGTTTATTCAATAGACTTTGATAACTTCCAGTAGTTGCTACAGCACTAAGTACCGGTGCACCTGTAAGTTTAGAATAAGCTAAACTAGTAATCCAAATTGGATTACTATACTGACCCGATGCTACTAGTAAATTATCTACGGTGATAGGCGATGCTGTCCAACTTAAAGATAATCCGTCAGTAGTTAACAAACCATTTTGAAAGTTTGTTTGCGGAGGTAATGTAAGTCCGGTTAAGGAAGTTACTTTTGTATACAAGTCTGTAAAATTATCATTTATTTTGACTGAGGCAACACGCAATGTGTCGCCGGTGCCGTCATTAACTGAATTTCCATAATTTAAAATTTGTTGTGTCATTTTTTTTATCCTTTGTCTAATGTTACATTACCGCTGTCGAATGTTACTTTAGAACTATCTATAGTTAGTTTTCTGTTGTTGTTAAATCCAGTATACCATATACCCGGAGTGGCCTTAAGGAAAGATGCAATATTACTTACATCATTCAATATATTAACAGGATTAGCAGAATGGTCGCCGTCCCACGACTGGCCGCTCTTTCTAATTATCGTAATTTGAGTACCTTGTGTAACTACGTTTGCCAATGTTATTACTGATCCTGCTGTAGTTACATTAGAAACAACAAATTCTTTAGCAAACTTTTCATCGCCGTCTTTAATTGTACCAACTGGATCTGTATCAGAGATAGGAATTGTTGGACTGTAAGGAGCTAAAGTAGGATTGTAATGAACATAATCATATTTTTTCAATCTTCTTAAGTCATCCTGTCCGCCTACAAATACTTCAAATAATGAATTATAGTCTGTAAAAGTAGGATCTAATGTAAATCCAAGGTCTAGATTGAATGTTGTAGTTACTCCATCTGAAATAATTGGCCTCACATCGGTAATATCACTGTACGGGATAGTAGAATCTGTACCAATATCTTGTACACTTGTTCCTACATTACTATAAGATCTAACACCAGTTCCTAAAGTTCCCCTACGTAACTGACTTAATATATTAAGATCTTTCTTAAAATATTCGATACGTTCACCGGCAATTTCTATCACACCTGGTTTGTTAGTTGAAGGGTTTGGTGTTGTTAAAACTGTTCCATCTTTAACTACAATTTGTGTGTCATACCAATTTAGCTCTTGTGCCAATAGTGTATGTCGGTTGAGTGCCAGTCTCTTATAAACAGTTCTGTTCAACATGTCTTTAAACTGCATGTATGAAATTCCAGGTTGTGGTACATTGTTGTTAAACAATAACACTGAAATCTTATCAGTTGGGGCAGGTGGAACTGTTAATTGCACACTTTGGTGATTTGATAGCATCTGATAATCAATTAACGGAGTTAACAAACGTCCGTTTTGAATAATCCAAGCATATTCTTCGTCAGGTACAGTATGATTTAAATTGATAATTCCACGTGTTGCATCTTGATAACGATAATAATCAACAGATCCTGGTATCGAAGATACTAATGAAGAAATATTAACTGTAGTTCTTTCAAGATCTAATATATCATGATTATAAGATGTTAATACTTGAATTTTATGACTGCTATCATAAGAATTATTTAATGTTAAATCTCCAGTTGTAGAATCATAAGAATACTCTGCATTGGTTCTAATACTAACAACTAATTGTTTTCCTATATTCTTATCACGTATTTTTTTACGCAACGTCACTGTAAGGCCAGTTAGGTCAACAACATATTCTTTATTCAAAGCTATTAACTTTTTATCAATATACACCCTAACATCTGAATACTGAACAGCATTTAAAGTAAACTGGTCAGCTGAAATAGTATAAGCAAGCGTATCAGATGTTATTGTAAAATAACTATTAGCAGGAGCTTCCAATACAGTATTGTCAACTATTACAATCATATTTGATTCTGCAGGTAAACCAACACCAACAGGATTATCTAATTTAAATGTATTCTGAGGTATTGCATACAACGGTAATAACTCAGTTTGCGTAACTGCAACCGTTTGAATAGCACTTGCTACGATAATATAGTTTATTACAGATCCTGCTGCAGGAGTTACACTAAAACGCAAACCAATCATACCGCCTAACGAGTATGTATTGTCTGTTTTAAACAATATAGGATTTACTAATACACCATTTAAATAAATTACAGATGAAACAGTATCCAGCCATTTAGCTCTGGTGATAAATTCTGATGTAATTCCATCACAAATAAAATAATCACCGTCTAAAATATTTTGACCATTAATACCAATAGTAAAAATACTAATAATTTTATTAGCTGCAGGTGGTTGAACAAAAACAATTCTGTTCTGATTAAATGAAACATTATAATCCACACCCGCTACTTTAATTACATTATCAACTTTTACTACAATCGCACCTGGATTGTTTAATAATTGACTGTATGCAAATGTTAATAAGCTACCATCGCCAACATAGTTGTCAATTTTAACTTTTGCTCCAGCATTGTATGTTTGATCGTATACTTTAATAGCCAATGTATCAACTACTTGTCCTGGCATTACTTCTTCTGGAGCAGGACTAGATGTTGGTGTTACTAATCCGTCACCATCAATGATAATATCATCTGCTAAAATACCAGTTGCTGTAGTATAAGCTAAATCGCCGCCAGTAATCGATGTATCATAATCTTGATCAGCAGGTGCAACTGATCCATCACTAGATGCTTGACGAATAACAAATTCATCACCAACAGTCACTGGATAACTATCAGATATTGTCACAACTGTATTTGCTGTAGAAGAATTAACCACTTGTCTAATTGTAGCAGTTGCTGTAGCGGTTTCAATACCTTGTTCAAATGTAATAGTTGGATTATTTAAATATCCACTACCTGGATTTGCTAATACAACAGAGTCCACACCATAAACTAAAGTAATTGTTGCATTTTGACCAGTGCCTCCCATTAATGATTGGCTGGCTTCATCAACTCCACCTTCATATATTGTTGAAGACAATATTTGTAATTCATCAATTGGTCCAATTTCTGTAAAGCTGGCTGTTCTTGTTACTTGTAAAATAACAGCACTCGAACCAGTAATAGTAGTCGAAGCGGTAGTTAATTTACGATTTAATGTCCAGAAACTGCCATTGCCAGTTCCATGACTAGACGGATCAAGGCCTGTAATGTATGTTATATCAACGCTAGAAACTGTACCAACTACAAATGTTTGCGATAACACCGTGGTGTTTTCATAAGAAACAGAATGGTCAGTAACATCAGTAACTATATATTTTCCGTTAAATCCATTAGGAAATCCAGATACTTCTGTATACTGGCCTAATGCAAATGGTATACTAGCACGAGTTGCAAATGTGATAGTTGCGATTGTTCCATCGCCACGGATTCCTGTGCTGATTAATGAATCAAATTGTGCAATTCCTGATCCGGTTAAAATCATTCCTGGATAAATTTCGCCAGAAGTTATAGTTCCTACAACTAGTGTTGAATTAACTATAGAAGAATTGATCATTGTTACATTAGCAGGACCATACTGTGGAGTTGCTACTAGTATGTCGCCAACAGTATAGCCAGTTCCGAGATTGTTTCCGTTATAAGATACATCAACAGCTTTCATTATTGGTGTTGCTGATGCTGTATAACTTGGAGCATTGAGATCAGAATCGCTAAATGTTATTGCAGGCAACTGAGTATAACGACCCGGACTAGTAACAGTAACTGAAAATACCGGGAACGGTGTTTGCATTTTTGCCTTAGAATTTTTCTGATCCACTGTTCCAAATTTTGGATCGTCTAATCTTACAGGACTTGTTTTTCCAGTGATAACAATTTCTGCTCCAATTGCAGGAACATAAGATAATAATACTACTGTACCGTCGTTATTTACTACCATATCGATTGTATCTTTTAGTAGTTTAGTAAACTGTATCGAATTGCCATTAACAATTGGATAATAATTATTAATTTGTGCAGGATCCTTAAAGATTACAGAATTTAAAATTAAACTTACAGTACCAATTGTAGTTGAAGGTGCTTGCAACAAACTTGTAAAACTTACAAAATTAAATGATGCATTGGTGACTTTATAAATGCCGTTGTAAGAATTTGGAATAAATCCTGTTACAATAATAGTAGTACCAGATTCAAATGGAACATATTTTTGAGTGTCAAACGTTATTGTAACTGTGTGACCGTCACCACTAATATTGTTTGCATTTAAAGTAGTAGAAGAATCTGGTGTTCCTAATGTAATTGTATTTGTATTAGTGTCAATATTTTCAACTACCGTATCGTATGCAAATACTGATACAGCATCTGAAGTAACAACATCTCCTAAATTAATTCCATCAACGCTATTTAAAGTAAGTTTATTACTACCAGCATAGTTATATGTAAATGTTAATACGCCTGTTGGTGTACTATCAGGAGCTTTACTCAAAGTTAATGTTTTATTAGTATAATCAACATACGTCACTGTTTGTCCGCTAGTAAAACCTGTTCCAACAACAGCCATTCCTATTAAAATTCCAGTAGCGTCGGAAACAGTAAGTGTAGTATAGTAACTTCCTACTGGGTTGTACGTAGTTGTAGGTCCTGCAGCTGTTTTTGTAACTACTGATGTTACAACTACGGTAGTAGCTAAAATATTATACTCAAATTTAATTTGATTAGAGTTCAGTGCAGATATGGTTGTTCTATCTTCAGTACTTGCAGCATGATATACGTTTATTTCAGTACCAGGATTCAATTGATAAGGTAGTGTAAAAGATCTAAGTTGATCTGCAGTAGCTGTAACAAAATAGTCAGTATAATTACTATCAAAATTATCCCAAGTATCAGTTCCAAATGGGTTTGAATCCCAACCGTGAATACTATTAAATCCTAAACCATTAACTTGTACGCCACCATAATCAGTTCCAGTTAATAACTGTGTAAGATCTTTTCCTAGTTGGCCACTTGTTGGATTATAGTAATATTGAATGCGGTCAACAGCATTTAATAAAGATTGATTTATCTTATATGTAACAACTATAATACTCTGATTAGACGGAGGTGTTAAAAAAGTAATAACTCCAGTGTAATGTGTATAGCCGTTATATTTTGCTTTAATAACAGAAAGTTTATAATTTTCTCTAAGTGCAGGTATGCCATTGATAGTAACTGTATTTTGACCAATACGTGTATCAGGAGCCCAAGTCAACGCCCATTGCAATCTGCTACCAGAACCAGTGAACGTTTGTGTTTTTTGTAATACTGTATTATAATACGTATAGTCAGTTCTATCAAATTTTATTCCAATTAACGAACCACGAACTACACCTTTACCAATAACAGCAATTACCCTGGCTGATATTCCTATTGGGCCAAGTCCTCCTGAAATAGTAACTGTTGGGGTAGACAAGTATCCTGTTCCAGGATTAGTTAATACTATTCTACTTACAGCACCATTAACTATAAATGCCTGAGCTGTTGCACCAGAACCACTTTCGCTAGTTATAATAACTTGTGGAGGAGTTATATAATTAGAACCTCCGCTGATAATAACAAGATCTGTAACAACAAATCCTAAATTATCATTCCAGAATTTCCAAGGATAAGTTTGTATAACAGAGTTATTAGAAGATACACCAGTTCCGTCAAATATAGTATCAACTGGTACAACTTTGTTATTTGAATAAACAGGTTGTAAATCAAAATCAGTAATGGCACTTTGTCCAACTTCTAAACCTGTGTAGTTGCTAATATATTCTCTTAATTTTGTTCTGTATGGTTTAACTTCTGAAACATAATCTTCAAAGTTAGCAATATTATCAACAGGGTAGTTTACTGGTTGATCTAACTTACCTACATTATGTGTTGCACGAACAAAACTAGTTTTAAATGCCCAATCAATATATACTTGTTCACTATGTGCATAGTGTATTGCAGCAATGAACAAGTCTAAATAGTTTTGTTTTAAATTACCAATAAAGATATTTTCTTTAATTGTATTAAGAATAATTCTTAATTCTGTACTAGCAACAACATCAAAACTTCCGCCATCAAATATGTCGCTGTCATAACCAATATTAGTAGATTCAAAGTTGTAAAGTTTAGTACTTAATTGTATTGTACCATTCTGTATACCTACTATGTTATAACTTTGAGTCCAATCAACACTGGTCGAATTTGCATATTTTTCTAGTAACAACCAACCGCCTGCATTTACTGTACGAACTTTTACTAGTTCGCCTATTTTAGATTGAAGAGTGTTTAACTCTACAAATGTATCCACAGCATGATCTGGAGCACTATACTGACTATACCCAGTTGCATACCAATCAACATAATTCCAATAATTTCTCACATCATATGCTTGTGTAAGTATACGTGACCATATCTTAGATGTAGTATCGTATGCATAGATACTCCAATTATTGTTGGCAACACTATCGCTTTTTACTAACACACAATAAGTTCTTACTGTTAATGTTGTATTACTAATATCGTAGCCAAAGCCTCCGCTGACTACTGACACATTAGTAATTTGTCCTAGGCTATTAATTGTTGTTTTAAGTACAGCATTTTTTCCCGGACTATCGATAGTTACTGTAGGTGCAATTAAATAACCGCTACCTGCAAAAGTAATATCTATACTTGTAATTGTACCGTTAGTAATTACAGGATTTAAAATTGCTTTTCTAAATGATGTAATATTCAAATATGGTAACTCTGCATCAGTGTCAAGAGTATTATCATATAGACCTGATATCACTGTTGGAGGAGTATCGTAGCTTTCTAAAGCACTAATATTATAGTTTTCACTAATTTGATTTAAAATCAATGTTCTGTTTGTACGTTCTACAAACTCTTTAAGAGCTTCAATACGATTTACAAACATACTTTGACGTGGACGATTCTCTACACCATATCGTAGTTTAGGAGGCTGAGTCAAATCTGGAACACCACGTCCTGCCGAATCAACACCGCATAAACTATCAAACCATTTTTGTTCTAATGTCAACGGTAAATCCACAATAGGATCGTTACTAATTAATTTCCATTGACTATGAATATTCTGATCTGTTTTATTTGTTAACCAATACTCTACCGCTAGTACTACATCTTTATCTTTCAAATACTGACGAGTATTAGTTAAACTAAATGAATCCGGACCTAACAAAGACAAGTAAGAATAACTTTGTCCGCGAGGGTTAGCAATTAAACTGGCAACATCCAATGCTGTAATATTACGTCCCGGTACATGCGGAACTACTGATTTATTTTTAACCCAGAAATAATAAGTCTTAACAAATGCTTTAGTAAGATTATTATATTGCTGTCTTACGCTGTATACATTATTGCCATATAAACTTGTACCGCTTATACCTAAAGCAAGTCCAGCAGGAGTATCTGCTTGTGCATCCCACTGAGCTGGCAATAATTTTGATTCAACCCATTCGTAAATATCTATACTTGCACCTGGGGCTAGTTTGTTCCAACTATTATTTCTATAATTTACATCATCAAAATAAGATTCAACAAACTTGGCGGTACTTAAATTCCACCATAACTGACCAATTTGATTCTTTGACCAGTAACTTGAGTTATCTGCATTAACATTAACAGATCCTGGATTATCAGAATACACCGCAGGATCATAGAAAGATTTATATTTTATTTCTTCATCTGCAACGCCTGCAATTTTTCCTTGCAATGGATCAATAGTATCTAAGTAAGATACAAGTGTTCCAAGATTTTTATTATATAAGAATGCTTTCTTAACTCGGCTAACAATTGGAATCAAACTAGATGTCTTATCAAGAGTCCAGCTGTATTTGTCAGACGGTTTAACGTAACTATAAACTTGTCCAGATTGAATATGTGTCTGGTCAGTTGCATAAGGTGCACCGACTACTACCGTATTATCGCCTGCAGAGAATCCAATTCCATATCCATCAGAACTTGTGTCTGCACTTTGCAAACTTTCACTAAACACCCACTTGTCTCCATACATATCATATATGTCAACTCGTCCACTACCTATTTGTGTTTGGACAAATAGTGTAGAATTTTTATCATAGGTGCTAGGTGTAGTTGCCTGAGAAGTTGTATCGCTAAGATATGGATTATCTTGATTATTTTCTAATGTTTTAGCATAAGAATCAAACGTTGTTGTTATAGAAGCATTGCCACTTTGACTATAAACAGCAATAGTTTTGCCTCCATTCATAAACGCAACCTTGTTTCCAAAGTGTCCTTGAATTTCTGAATAATGATCTACTAGTGTTTGATATGGAGTTGGGCCATATTCAGCTCCGTTAAATTTATAAACATTAACAGTTCCATTTTGTGTACCATCTCCAACAACAATATATACTCCGTCATCTGAAACACTTAAACTTGTTCCAAAAGAAACATCAGTACCTGAAATTGGCTGTAAAGTAATTCCATTTTTAAAGATTTGTACAATACCATTTCCGTTGCCATCTTCTGTACTAATAGCAATGATTGAATTATCAGCACTTACTTGAATATTTCTTCCAAAATTATCCCCAACAGTAGTACCTGCAAGGAAAGAGTTATATCCCCAATCTATAGTTTTAAACGTTATTGTACCATCTGGGGTTCCAGTAGGAGGTGCGCTTAAAATTAATGTAGTTGTACTTAATATTTGTAAAACATATTGTCCACTGATAAATCCTGTACCAGTAACTAGCATACCTGGGCTTACATTATATAAAGGAATTGGATTAGTAGATGATACAACTAATGTAACTCCCGAACTTCCTACAGGATTATATGTTGCAGATACAGATTTTTGTACACCATAAGATAATTTATAAACTCTTCCGACATTATTTGTTAATCCATCGTATGAGCTTCCGCCTAATGCTCCAACATATAAAGAATCTTGTCCAAAAACTAAAGTTGCACCAAAGTTTTCATTATCAACAGGATCTTCACTTATGATTGTATCGACAATAGAGTAAAAATTATCATTATTCTTTTTATATAAAGTAACAATACCTTGACCCACTGTTGTCGAATCATAGGCTTTTATTTGTTCAATAGCAACACCAGTTCCGTTAAAGACAAAACCAGTTCCAGTAATTGGCGCATCTGCAATAAATGCTGTTCCAATTGCATTTGAACTAGCACCTGCTAACAAGAAATTGCTAGTGCCTTGGAATATAATAACGTATGTTGATCCAGATTGTAGATCAGTTGCTAAAACTTTTCCGCTTTGACGAGCAACAAACGTATCACCTACATTGTAAGTTACACCAGTAGTGTTTGCAATGTAGTTCCAATCTGTTGTTCCTAGAACACTAATTTCATAAGTATTACCAATTGAAAAATATCCTGATTCAATTAATTGACCGTATCTGTTAATTTCTGAAGGAATGTAAGAAATTTGTTGCCAAGATGGTTGTCCGTTAACTGTAAAATTAGAAATTGCTCCATTCTGGTCAACCGACGATACTGTTAATATAAAGTCATTGACCACATTGACTCCTCCTAACTGACTACCAAGGACTGTAATCGTATCTCCAATAGAATATCGTGTACCTCCAAGGGCGCCTGAATTAGGAGCAATCCTATATCCGTAAGGAGGAGTTATGATACGTAATGTTGCACCTGCTCCTGATATAACTGATCCACTAACACCTGGCGTAGTTTTTGCTAGTAAGATTCCGTTGTTTAGTGTAGAAGGAGAACCAGAAATAGTTATAGCAGCATTTAATTTTATACTAGAAGTTGTTGTAACACCATCTGTTGGTATAGTGATTGTTAAATCGTCGTCTGGAGATATTCCACCTAACTGAGTTCCTGAAATTTTTATTTTGTTACCTGGAGCGTAGCCAATACCGCCATATTTTATAACTACATTATAGTATCCTGCAGTTGGCACTGTGGCATCTCCAATTACTCTTGTAGCTGTTGGAACAACAACCACGTCAAAGATTGCACCTGAACCTAAACTTGTAGTAGTTGCACTGAAATCAGTAACAATATATTCATGTTGAATAGCGGTAAGAGTTCTGTATAAAGAATCTCCAAGTTTTACAATACTGTTTGAACCGTAGTCAAGTGAAGAATTGTATTCTCCTTTGTAGCTAGACGAAACTGATCCAGCTGATTTTGATCCTACAGCAAGCCAAGTACCATCTGGGCTAAAGGCTATGGCACTAACCGGAGTATTATCTGATATAGAAGATACTGTTGGAGCTGATATTAATTGTTTTTCAGCCCATGATAAGTTTGACTGAGCACGATAATATGTAACAACATTACCTCGGTTATCGCCTACAGCTAACATGTCTCCTTTTTTGTTTACAGACACACGTAAACCAAAATTTGTTTCATCGCTTGGAAAACTATTGTTAACTAAAAATTCGCTGTACACTGGATTATATTTCCAAGTACCCCAAGATTTACTGCCAGCATCATCTGTCCAAACAATTTCTCCAGGTAGTAAATCTTTTTTTATAACACTATCGAGATTATTAATAGATGTAGTTCGTTGACTAATCATAGCAAACACTACCATTCTATCTTGTTCAACAAAAGGATTTATCCAACCGTTAACAGTTTTAGATATTACAAAAGAATTTAGATTAACACTTTCAACTTTATAAAAACCGCTAAATTGCGAAACTTGGCTTATGCCTATATACATTCCAGCTGTTATTCCTGACAAATATTTTGTAGAAATTGTTATCTGTTTAAGAGTAGGATTGTATATTGCATTTTCTACTGTTATATTCATATCAGTATAGCGATACACATTCCAACTGTTACCTTCAAATGCTACCCATACACAATCTCCATTATTAAACTTAGTAATGTCTTGTGTAGTTAATTCGTCTATAGTTCCTAAACTTAATAATACGTCTGCTGGGTTAACATAACCTGCACTACGTAACAATGGCTTGTAAGGATTAGTATCATCAAACACAGGAAACGGATTAGAATTGTATCCTGCTGGTTTTAGATATACATCTTGTGCAGCTTGTTGAATAACAAAATCATTAATAGATGAATCGTAATGTTGTACTAGTGCTACAGCTTGAGGATTACTATTAAAATTGCCTTCATCTAATACAAACTCAACATCTTCAAATGCACGATTGGCACCATATTGACCAACACGTAACGCCCACTCTTCGTAGAACATTAAACTTTCTGCGTTGTCTGAACTTAAAACATTAAACAACTTATTAAGAACATTTTGTGTTCCTTTTTCACGAACCATTCCTTGATAGAATTTAAATTCGCTAACATCATCTTGAATAATATTTTCAAGATATTGACGTTTTTGATAGCCAATTAAATGTTGTGCCATCTTTTGTTGTTGAGAGTCAAAGTTATCAACTTCTAAACTATAGAAATCTGTAAATTGTGTTGCCAAATTAGTCCAGTTTGGCATAATAACTGGGCTAGGTGTTTTAGACATTACAGACCAATCGCTAGAAACAAATGTGTCCGACCCTGCTAAAAATTTATTTGCACTATAATAATGTCCTTGATGTAGAATTATGTCTCCCATATTATAGTCTTGCCATGGTTGCCAGCTATCTACACTAGCAGCATCAAATATAAATCCAGGAATATCTAATCCGCCATACCAGTTAGTGGTTACATAACCACTTACCTTAATACGTTCACGTCTATATCCGCTTGGAGGATTGTAAATTACATCATTAAAAATATCAGTATTTTTAATTGTAACAACGTGTTCGTTTTGTATTAAGTAAAAACTAGCACTATAAATTCCATCAGTTGTTCTTGGAGCATAGGTAATAGTGTTACCTTCTCTATAACTGTCCATTTGTTTAGGAGAAATACTAGTTCCGTCTACTTTAAAAATTTCGTAATTATTAAACTTGTTACTAATATCATCAACTACAGTTAGTGTAGTTGTAAATGTTACAGCAGCCGCGCTTGGGCTTAAACTGATAACACTTGCTCCTGCAGCACTTAACCCATCTAATTTATTAAAATCGTCTGCGTTAAATTCGGCGCTAGGAGGAATATTAGTTATAGCACTATAGTAATTTCCGTTATATCTTAAAATAGTTCCATAAGAAATTGCTTGATTTGGTTTCCAATCACTCCACTTTTCTTGACCAGTGCTCCAGTTCTGTGTACTCCAAAATAAAAATTCTTTTGCACTAGTTTCCCAGTTTAACACAGATTCAAGATTGCTATTATAGTCATCAAATACAAATCCTTGGTTTTTTAAATATTCACCATAGCCTAGTAAGAAGTCTACTACTTCCTGAGCAGAACTAAACTCTGTTCCATAGGGTACAGTAATTAAAGTTGAGCGATCCCAAATTTTTCTAAAAATAACATCAACGCCGCCTACAGCAGGCAAGCCAGGTAATACTTGGAAATATTGTGTATCAAATGTTGACTCGGTATTAGCAACTACTGTTCTATAATATTTGTTATTATATTCAACAATAGACCCTACAATATATTGTTGGCCTGGAGTCCAAACAGAATATGTTTGACTTATTCCGCCGACATTTATTGCTGATCCTGATTGCTGGAAATCATAATAATAAAAATACGGTTGCGTTCTACTATATCCACGGACTTGATATCCTGTCTGAAGTTTAGTAATCATTACACCGCTGTAAGTTAATTTCTTAACAGGGCTACTTGTGTTTAAGAATATACTATAATCTTCCTTTGGAATGAATACATTTCCAGTACTCATCGGAGTTTTACTTTCTAGTAAAAGATTAAATTGATCTTGATTTGTAAATGCACCAACACGATAACTTAGTTGTGCTGTCATTAATGCCAAATCAGTTTCGTAACTGTTATAGCTAGCAAGATTATTACTAAAAATATAATTTAAAATAAGATCTATAACATAGTTAATAATACCAGATGTTTGTACTCTGTTTTCACTAGAATATATGCTTGGCAGAATTATATCCATTGGACGTAGACGCAAACCAGTGTCTTTATAAATCAATTGACCGGCGAGATTTCTAACAATTCTGCTTCTATCTAATAATGTTCCAAATGTTTTTGCAGGAGTTAATAATAAACTGGCTGCAATAACACTGAACGGATAATAACTACTTCTACGCCAAGCATTCTCAACTGGCGCAACATCACCGAATACATAATCGCCATCAACACTTGGTGTAATTGGACCATTGGCTAACCCTGTTATTGTTGGGTTTAATAAATTACCAGACTCGTCTACTGGAATGCAGTTCATTAAGAAAGGTTTAGCATATTTGGTTTGATATACTAAAGGTTTTCCAGGTTCTCTAATTATACCTTCAGATATATCTTGCCACATTACAAGATTATCTTTAGTGTAAGGAGAAGGCCCATAGACACTAATCCACCAGCTAGGCATAATACTAAACCCTAGCATTTCCCAAGGACAAATGTTTGGACGGTCAGTGTCTAGCAAATATTTGTAAATACCTCTCCAGTATCCTGGTATCTTTCCACCAGTAGGTCCAGTACTACGTTTGTAGTTGTATGTAAATGGATTTCCAATATCGTAGCTTAGAGGTTTAGTAAAATCGCTACCAATTAATCCTGTCCATTTATAAAAATTAGGTGCTAATACTTGTTCAAATTCTACTCGGCTATAATCATTTGTTCTATTATAACTAGGAATAATATCATTAATATCAAAAATAGTAGGATCGTATTGAACTTTTATGTTATTAAAAATACGTTTTTCTAATTCTAAAATAATATCATCTCTGTAGTCATTGTATGCTAAGACTAAACTTCCGTCATGTCCTTGAATAATGTTTACAGGAGTCAATAATGTAGTGTCTAAGTATTTCTTTGGTTCATACTTTGGCCACATTCCTAATTTTGTAGGTGTTGATGGGATAAAACAACCGTCAGTACTTTCATATTCGTAGGTAGTTATAGTATCACCGGTAACTAGAGAATGTATTATATCAATAAATCCTTGACTATCAAAAGTATAGTCGGTTCCATACACAAGTTGTACTTGATTTAAATATACACCAACCGCTTTATTAGACATTGTGTCTAAATTGAATACAGTTGTAAGAGGATACTTTTTAATTCTACCGTCAACAACAGGCAAATCTGTTACTAATTTTGCACCGTATGGAACCATATCGGTAAAATAATAAGGTGCTGTATTTGGTTTGTTGGCATTAATTTTTTGTAAAATTAAATCAACCATAGTAACTGGATCTGCATCTATACCTAAGTTAGAAGCAATAGATAAGAAATTACGTTTAAAATTATTGTAATCATCTCGAGCAGTTTCAATTGCTTTAATTACATTTGTATTTTCACTTGTTATATGATATAAGCTAAGACTTAATGGTCCACTATGTTGCACAAAACGTGTACCGTATTGTGTTATATTACCAAGATCCCTTAAATCGCTTTCACCCGGAAAAGCTCCAATAAAATCAATATTGTCTACGATTGTGTTTACATGATCGGTAACTTCACCTAATGTAAAGTCCGCCATACTATCGTTTAATGGATTATTTTGTAAATTAATCGGTATTTCATAATAACCGTTAGAATTTATAGGCTGTGCAGCAAATGCTTTAATTGTCAACACATCTGTTAACGATATTGCTGTGTTTAATACAATTTTTTTATAAAGAGTAGTATCAACTAACTTCCATTCGGTAGAATTTAATCTTTGCCCGTTAACATAAATGCGAACAACTAAATCTGAAAGATTTGTAATATCGTCAAATATATCTAAATTAAAATTATTTGTAATCTTAGAATTTTTATAAATTCTAACAGCGGCTTGTACAGTTTTAGTATTGCAAATTTGCCAACCGTTCTGGTACATAGGACGGCCTGCATAGTCTTGTCCTACTAAAAATCCTACATCAATTTTTTGTGTAATAAGATTTGTAGTTTGTTTGTATTGAAAACTATCAGTTGCTAGATTAAAATTAAAAACTATATCACCAATGTTTGCTACATTTTGATAGCTTAATGGAAAACCTAAAACGCTATCATTGATACTATTGCCAACTTTGTAAGAAAATAACTGTGTGCCTTTGAAGGTAGATCCATTATATACACTGGTATCTCCGTAACTAATTCCATTGTTGTCTACTATATCAAACAATGGCGCTTGATTGGTATTAGTTTTTTGTTGTGCTTCTACCCAAGTTGTTCCATTAAACCAGAACATTTGGCTATAATAAGTTTTACCAGATTTAATTATAGCTGTTTGTCCAACGGTAGGAGTTTCAGCTTCTACTAAATGAATTTGTTTACTACCAGAATTTAAATGACGCAGATCTACAAAAGTTACTTCGTAAACTTTATTAACAACTAATGGATCAATATCAGCTGTAACTAAAATTCTATGTCCTTGTACTAGATCAACGCCGTCGATATTATAACCACTACTTCCTTCTATGGTTGAAAATACGTCTACTGTAAAATTATCAATTAAATCTACATCTGTTATGGCTTGTGTACCAAAATTAAATAATTTTAAATCTGAAACAAATTCAATAATTGGTCGTGTTGCTCTAGCTTTTTGATCTAACTCAGGTGCAATGTTGTTATAAGCACAACTTGCTTTAATTACATCTTGGTGGAACCAACGATTATATCTTGACCAAGGATTGTGATCTCGACTTGTTCTGTTAATAGTGATATAGTCTTGTACGCTGGCATAGCCAGTAGCATCACTAAATGGTTCAGATTCGAATGGTGTGCTATCAAATGCAGAAGTTTGTTCAATAGTATAAGGTGTGATAATTTCTAAAACACTAGTTGGTACTAAACGTATTGCTGTACCTACACCATCAACATAATATTCACCTTTTCCGTAACTAGCAGGTGTAACATTACCACCAAAACTTACTTTCATACCGTTACTAATAGCGGTACCGTCTGTTAATTTGTATGTTTGTTTTCCAAGAAAATCTTTTTCAACATCGATAAAGCTATTTTCATCAATGCTAAAAACTTCAATACTACCACCAAGATTGATATCTGTTTCACTTTGATAATATAGTATACTTGGTGCATCTAGCGGCACAGTAAAAGTTATTGTTCCATCAGTTACCGCATAGTTATCAATGTTTCTATTAATATATCTATCAATGGAACCAATAGATCGAGATAATTTAATACTAAAAGGATTACCTGGACTATTGATTACAAATGTATAAGTATGACCTTTATAAATTTTAAGTATTGGATCAGGTGTGAATCCATCAGGAGTAAACACATACTGATTATTTGCTCCTTCATTTTGTAATTCTACAGAGATAGTACTAGAAATTTTTTCTTGCTGTCCATAAATTTTAATAACTTCTGGACCGTACGGCAACCAATAATAATTTTGAAAATTAACGAACTTATCCCAATCGATATGCGGATCCCAACTGTAAAATTCTTGTGAATTTAAGCGTTGGTGACTCTTTGTATTACCGCCAAAGACGCCAATTTGATTAATATAGTCAATGTAATCTTTAAAGAATTTAACATTACCAAGACTATCTCTAATAGTAATACCTGGCTCTAGTTGATAATTTTGTCGTGTTGTATCTGCAGCTGAAATATAATTGTCAGTGCCTATAGCAGCTTTTGCATTTTCTCTTCCGATAAATCCGCTAGTTTTTGTAACACTACCTGGTTGGAATAACTGGTCTATTGTTGCTTGTAAAAACTTTTTATTTGCCGGAGTTTGAAAATACTTTGGTAATAAGTTTAAACTAGGGCTTGTGATACCTGTTGGGTTATTAGCATTAGCCATTAGTTACTCCGTAGTTTGCGCTGATAATATTTTGACTAGTTGTAAATGAGTTCAAAGCTGTACCTGTTACTGTTTTTAAATTTGTGTTAGTTAATCCTGATACAATTACAATATTAGATGTAGTTGCACAGCTAACAAATATTTGATTGCTTGGACACTGAATTTCAAACAAACTACCAAAGTATTGATTAGTTTGTACTGGAACAATTACAAAATTTATAACATCGGGTGCTAGTTGATTGATAATGTACGTGCTTAGTTCTGAAAAATAAAATGTGTCTCCAAAGTTCCAATTTTCAAGGGCAAAGAATGTGTTTATTGCAGATAACACACGGGCTTGAATGTCAGCATTTGATACAGCACTATTTGGATTTACCATAACATTAAACGTTGCTTGTAAACTAGGATCGGCAGCTGGTCCAAATAAAAGTTTATATGTAACTGGATGATAAATTATTTCGTCGCTGATAGATTTAATTAAATTAAGAGTTGGACTTAATAAATTGTTTAGCTCATCGCTGCTTGGAGGTAGCGGTTCAGTAACATTGCTGCCAACTAGCCATTGTCTAAACTGTGAATCATAATCTGACGTCAACACATATACATCCATAATATTACTTGAACCTGGATCTATACGACTATCATAATCTGCACTATGAACATATTGGAATTTTAATTTGTCGCGGCCGGTGTATACTTTATAATCTAAAGTTGGAATAGGATTAACAGATGTTGAAGTATACTGCGTAACTACTTGTGTATCAGTAAAATACAAATACTGACCGTCTATTAAATTTAAATCGCTAAAGCCTGTAGAAGTTGTAAAAATTACGGGTCCAACATTTAGATCGGTTGGGTTATTATAAACATACTTGTAATCTTCTTGGCCATTACTAATAGAATATTTTTGTTGAACAATATATGTATTATTAACAATGTCAGTAAACAATTGAGGATTGTCTACTACACCATTATTATTAGTATCAGCAAAACTAATAACAATCTTAGTAGGATCTATATATCCATCTTGCCCTACATATTCGCTAACAACTTGCCAAGAAATATCTTCTGTATAAGGTTTATTTAAATTTAAAGAGTCAGGATTTACACTTAAAACTTTAATAGTATCGGTAATAGTATTACTTGAAATAGTATCATAAATTTTAACATTAGTGTCAAAGTAGAAAGTTACATCTTGATCACTTTCAAATACATATCGTAACTGACGACTAGTAACTGTATAATATTCGTTATTAGTATCAAATAACAAGAACCAGCTAGAGTCGAGATTTAAAGCAGATGTATTACCTTGATTAGCAAGACTAAATGGACCAGTCTTGTTTAGGCTTTGTTCAAAAATAATTTGCCAACTTTGTGTAGACACATCGTAGCGTAATCCAAATGGTTTATTTTCTAAAATTAAATCTACCATAGTTGTAATTACAGAACTACTGATAGTTGTAGTAAATTTAGGAATAATTTGATTAGCAATTGGCGCGGCTTCCACTGTGCCATCAGCATAATATCGTGTTGGTATACTACGATTTAATACAATCGGTCCATTGCCAGCTACAGTTTTTCCAGTACCGTTTCCAGTACCGTCTTCTGATACACTAACTACTTCTGCCCAGATATAGAACGAAGTTCCTGTTGGGTTAGAAGGAGATTGATTTGGTTTTAATTTGTTACCGTCATTTTTATCAAAGTGATAACCAGTTGGTGCTGTAAATTTGATTAAACTTTGTGGAGTAAGATAGCGCAAATCAGTATAAGTGAAAGATGAAACTTTATAAGGATTATTAAAAGTACCGATATAACCACTGCTGGTGTTGCTATCAGTAGTCACACTATACCAGGATACATTTAAACTACTTGTTAAAAAATCAACGAAATTTGTATAATAAAAATCTCTTAGACTTGGTGTGTTTAAAATATCATAAATTGTATTGTATATAACACCTTGAATATCAGATTGTGTTACATAGGTAAAGTTTACACTAGTGGTAAAAGGTTCTCTATATAAAATACCATCATCGGCAAATATATTAGTACTAGAATATTTTCCTGTAGGATCTACTAAGTCAAAATATCGACTAATACCGCTACTTGTTCTATTGACAGCTTTTACTTTTGCTACTTTTGTAGTTGCACTTAGAGGATTAATATTATAATCCTCACCTGTAATCATTCTATTTTGTGTATAGTATGTTTGAGGAGCATTAGTTTTAACACTAGCGTTAGTTTCAGTTGTTGCAGCATTAGATACTGTTGTGGCTAAACTCAAACTAACTGATAATGTTTCTGCTTTATTACTTTGACTGATATAAGGAATGTTTATAATAACATTAATAATATCGCCAGGATTGATAGAATATGTTAAGCCGTTGCTAACTCGATAATAAATTCTAAAATTACCAAGAGGCAAATTACCAAATGTACCATCACTAAAACTTAAACTGATAGCATCGCTGGCTCTTGTAATTACACTATAAATGTCCTTCACACTACTGTTCAAGCTATTATAGATAATGTTATTGCCTGTTAATGCGGGCACTTGAGTCCATAATGTGCTTTCAAGATTTGTTGATTGATTTAAACCGTACAACCATACATCTGAATTATTAATATTTTGAGTATTAATATCAATTACTTGATTACTAGTTGGTACTGAAACATTAAATGTTCCTTGATTTAATATACCTTGTGTAAAATTAAAGAAGAAACCTGTGCCTGGACTTCCGGCTCCGTGACCGTCATCTCTATAAACACAGGCAATGCTGTTGCCAATCTTTGGTGGTTCTTCGTAAATGTACGGCTGTCCTTTAAATGTAGTACTTGTAATTTCAAATACCATATTGCGGCCAGCAATAGTTTTAGTAAAAGTATAAATTGGAATATCTGTGTTGTTAGCGTTAAATCTATACTGAGCGGTTGGCACTCCGTAAATCGTTGCTTGATCCACAGGACTTCCAAATTGCTGTGTTTGTGGAAGGGCAGCATTTATAACTTTGATAAATTGATCGTACCAGTTAGCGTTAGCTGGATCATTCCAACTGATAAACTGTCCTGCTAAATTACGACCGTTGCTATCGTATAATACTTCTGTCGTTTGAACGGTGTTTACTTTTAATAAGCCTTTGGCGGCTGTGTTTCTACGGGCATTATAACTGATTAAACGTGCTAAACGTAATACACTATCACGACGTTCTGCTAGCTCTAAGAAGTTTTCACGGGCATTTAAGTCAACTCTGAAAGCTATGCTTTGGCCCACGAACGCTATAAGATCGATAAGGGCAAGGTATTCACTTGACTCAATGTAATCGTTAAAATCTTCAGGAAAATTAGTACGGATATAGTCAATCATTGTACGACGCAAGTTATCAAAATCGTAACTTTGGAAGTCTGCGTTCTTAAATGATTGATAAATTTTCTGCCAGTCTTCGCTGACTAACAGGTTGTTTAGTCTATCCGTTGAGCTCATAATATGTCCTAATAATGATATTTATCGAATAAAATTATGTGGGTAGTTTATTGTGTAAGTAACAATCCGTTGTCTTGATCGAACTTTAATTGTAAGGCTTCCTGCAAATTATACAGCAAATATGTTAGTGTACATTGTATTTGTAGGCCTTGATCGTAGGGTGTAATCACAATATTTCCTGCTTGCACACGAGGATCACTATTAAAAATCTGATTAACATTTTGTAGTATAAGATTCTTTATTTCTTCTGTTAAAGGCTCAAATAATACGTCCCAAATAATGGTTCCGTAAGTTGGATTCATTAAACGTTCGCCCTGTCTGACATAAAAATGATTTAATAAGTCTTGTTTAATTAATTCAAAATCATATAAGGCAAAATTTTTAGTGGCGGTGCTTACTGTACTGAATCCCCTATAACGCTGTACTGTACGTTGAGGAGTAGTTTTAGTTTGCTCTATGGTTGTTCTAGTGTGTAAACTTGTAGCCATATTAATTTCCTTTTAAGAATGTGTCCATTGATAGCGAATATGTTTTCCAAGCATCAGGCACCGGAATAGCTGTAGCAGCTTCTCTATCAGTAGCACTAGGTTTAAACATCGTAGCATCTAAATTTTCATGATGTGGATAAGGTTCAGCTGTTGGAATACGAGCTAAAATACTAGTAATAGTAGTTCCATCAACATCTGTTGGATTATCTATTGTAGGCAATGGGTCTGGAGCGGTTGCTGCAGATGCAGATCCTGCTGTTGCAGCTGCAGGGCCGTTAAAATTAATATTGCCGCCTGATATAGTAGTATTGGCGGCGGAAATCGCCATATCGCCGCCTGATGTAAGTTTGTTTGCTCCGCTAGTATTAACATCTAAACCGCCACCAATAGTCATATTAGTTTGTCCGCCAGTAGTAACATCCCATGTTGCTCCAAAAGATTCTTTTACAGCACCTGAAATAGTTTCATCTTGTGTGCCATCTACTTGTATAGCAACATTACCGTTTACAATACAAATTTTATTTTTACCAACTTCAGTTTGGTGTCTTTCGGCAACTTTAAGATTAAAATTACGACCTGCTTCCATGTTAATATCACGGTCAGCATAAAAGTTTAAATCATTACCAGTATGTACACTAATGCTATCCTGAGCATAAATGTCTATCTTGCCATCGCTAGTTAATTCTATCCAACTAGTTCCACGACTATTACCAATATAAATCAAATCTTCTGTGTTATGCAATAAAATTTGATGACCTGTTCGAGTTCGAATTCTAATTAATTCATTAGCCGGTAGTCCTACATCACCGTCAGTTTCACTTGCATCAATACTGGCATAATCTGGTGGTCCGTCTGTGGGCGCGGTTTTTCTTAACCAGTTTGCATCACCGTCATCCATGACAAAAGAACTTCCGCCAAGTCTACTAATAAATGTATCTGCTAACCACTCGGCTTTACCGCTTTTAACTTTTTTTCCTTTTTTATCCAACGGACCTGGAGTACTAATACCAAATACATTACTAGGACTTTCACGTCTAGCACTACTTGTTGTAATACCCCTAGTGTCATCTAACACTAAACCTTGATGTGTTAACATTTTAGTAAAAGGATGTTCTGGTTTAAAATTCTTATCAGGATCGCCTGGACTATTGTTGTCTTCTATTTTTTTATTATATTCTGCTGCAGGAACACGACCATTGCGACCTTGATTATCTGGATCTGGATTTTCAACTACACTTTCAGTGGCCGCAATCCCAGGAACCATAAAATTCATATTTTCATCTTGAACACAACCAATCCAATAACCGCGTTTAGGATCACCGTCAATAAAAATAACAACTACAGTAACACCAACATCAGGTGGCACCATCCACATACCATAACTTTTTTGTGTGTCAGCAAAGTCGTTGTTTTCACCGTTAGCTTGTACACTAGTGACTCCGTAAAACGGACTCATATATTTTACTTGATGTAACTGACTTTCACTAGATGATCCGCCAACTGGTTTTAGAATTTCAACTTCTAATATACCCATGTATGTTGGATCAAGATTGCTGACAACTCTGGCAAGGAACGGCCCAGGCTTTGGCGTTTTAGGGGATGCCGAGTACTCTTCGTATTCATGTTCAGCCATTTTTAATCTCCGGTGGCATCTTTAGGTGCCGGATCTTTCTTCTCGTTAGAAGTGTTTAGTGTGGCCGATGAACTACCTGCTCCGTCAATTTCTTGACCGTTTCTTCTAGGACCGCTTAATACCTGAGTAAACTGTCCGTTATCAAAATAACTTACAACTTTAATAACTTGATAGATACCACTCCAAGTTAGTACAGGAGCACTCTTAGTACTTTTACCAAAATCATACAAGCCTGTAGATTGATTAATATCAACAGGCGTTCTGAAATTTACCTTAACATCTACTTCACTACCTTGATAATTTACACTACCGTCTTTGTTTAAATTTTGATACTGTGTAGGAGAGCTTGTATAATTACCCATGCCGCTTTGCGCAATCCAATATGGATCTCCAATTATTTTTAAATCTAATTGTAGCATACCGGCTGCACTAGTAATAGCATCATGGAATTGTTTTGCAGCTCGTGTACCTTCATCTTCTATACCACCACCGCCTGTGCCGTCACCAGCAAATGATGTGCTTGATCGATTAACAGCTTGTGGTATTACTCCTAATTTTCTTTCAGGTTTTTTACCACCATCTAATGACTTTAAATTATTTTGATCATTACTGTCTGCACCGCTAGCTTCTGTTTGTTGTTTATTATCAATAGTACGCTTAATACTAGTAGCACCCATTTTGCCAGCAAAGCCTGTTTTGAATTCAATTCTAAAATTCAATACATCCACATTTTTTCCGGTATACAAATAATCATATACTTTGACACATTGTTTTTCTAATTCAGCAAATCCTGGAGCTTTTGAGTTTGGTGCTGTAGTTTTACTAGTGTGTACCCCATACGGAACAATTCGATAAACAATCACTCGAGGCTTTGTTCCTGAGCTTTGTAAATTTCTATCGTCGGTGATTGTATAAACTTGAGTATCAACACGCCACCATTTACGCATACCTGCTTTATCAATATTTTGTTCTTGTAATTGTGTTGTAGAATAATCACTGTTAAGCAATACCGCATCAATAGCTACTGTTATATCAGTATCTTGGCTGAAACGCAAATCGCTAGTTTGTGGATTAACAGTATTGTTACTACGAATTACATCTCCGTTGACTACAACTTTACTATCTTTGCCTACTGGAGGGTCACCTTTACGTGTATCACTAAAACCCATTTTAGCTTTACCAATAAGATTTACATTTGCTGGATCTTGTACTAGAGTATTATTTGCTGGTATAGTACTTTTTACTAATTTTAATTGTTTTGCGATTGCATCAACACTAGTTGCGGTACCTGTAGTTACAGCACCTGTGGAATCTTCTGTATCACCTTTGGCATTATCTACGCCAGCACTACTAACATCAGTTGGAAATAATATTAATATTTGATCTGCAACTTCAACTTCTTTATCAGTTACCAGTTGTTGCAAACGTTTATTCAACATCACTTGTAAACTTTTTTCGCCAGTTTGCAAAACTTCCTGAACAGTTACTCCTTTAACACTTGCATCTGTTTTAATACCAGAAACGTGACTACTAAGTGCTTGTTTATTCCAAGGATATGCTGTGCAATGATATACTGATCCTGCATCAGTAACAGTCATAGAAATATCTTTAAATCTAAAAGGAATTCTACGGGATGTTCCTGCAATATTATCCAATCGACCTGTTTCAGTATTTCCTCTAAAATCTATAGTTAATAAAAATGGTGCTTGTGTATAATTGTCATGACCCGAATCCCAAGCTGCTTGTTGCAAACTCATCATAAACGTACCCATACTATATGGTTCTGTTATATTAAAGTTCATGTCCATCATATTGGTATTATTACCTTTTTCCAAACCGATGGTACTATTAATTTCAAGTTTATCTACAAAATAATCAAACTGTCCAAATGGTGTTTTTACTCTGTTGGTAGGATCTGCGTTGGCACTTTTGCAAATTAATTCTAACTTAACGCCACTCATATATCCTTTGTCTGGATTGTTTAACTGGTCATCTGTAAGGACAGCTATTCCCAATACATAGTCATAACTAGCATAGGCAAACAACGGATTTTTTATAGGAAGACTAACACCCGATAGTGGAGAAAATAATGTTCCAAGACTACTTAATGCTCCGCTAACAGCATTTCCAATTGACGATAACGCACTGGCAGGTCCCGAACTTAAAAAGTTTGTTACACCTCCAACAGCACTACTAACAGCATTGCCTACAGACGTTGTTGCTGAATCAACTGCTCCTGAAATATCATCTAATACTGACATATTATAAACCTAATGCTGTAGTTAGACTACTATTTTTACAAATATAAATTTGAGTTCCTGGAGAGAAATCTAAAATAGGATCTTGAAGAACATCAAGATTGCGTTGCATGAACACCCACCATAGCTGTGTTGTTCCATACAAGTCATACGACAATAAATCTGGACGGTAAGCATACTGTGGTTCTATTGTATAAAGAAAATCATCCACTTCTGCACTTACAGGTCGTATAGATAAAATATCCAAATAATTATTTTTAACTGGAGTAGTATACCAAGGACTTGTGTTAGAATATTGTGCTGACATTATACATATCCAAATGAATTATTAAGGTACCCGCCGCCAACAAACCTATCAAGGCTAAAATTACGAGCACTATTTCTGCTGTAAATTGGTTGTAAAGTTATACTAAATGAGCTCTTAGTTGGCACATGAGCTACTCCGCCGCTAGTAGTTCCGCCAAGGCCAAGACTTCCGGCTAGCGCAGCAACTTGTCCTACACCACCAGCTATGCTACTTATACCGCCTGCAATGTCGCCAAGTCCAGGAATGGCTCCGCCTAATGATCCTCCAATGCTACTAGCTAGTCCGCCAACAGCATCGCTAACACCCTGTATGTCACCTGCCATACTACCGACAACATTACATCCAATATAGTCACAGTTAGCATCTAAACTTGTACTAAAACTTTGTACTACAACAGGTACATTTTTAAAAATATAATTTCCGTAACCATTTAACATAACAATTGGAGGAGGATTGCCGGCCTTTGGATCAGATCCAGCGAACATTTTGGTAAGGCTACGTAAATAATGAACCGCCGCAATCCAATATAAAGCCTGAGTTGAATCTTCAACATTCATAGGCGCTGTAATTGATATCTGTCCTGGATCACTATTTTTAAAAGTTCTAAAAGAATAGTTGGTATGTGTCGTATCAATACTATTATATGATGCTGTGCTGGCAATATTAATTGTTGGAGTGTATGGAAATATGAGACCACCTGCATCTTTTAACGGTTTAAGTACAGGACTTCCTTTGAAGCTAGTCCAATTGACTAAACTTAAACGTACACGCCAATCTGCGGGATCAGCATCCCCGCCAAAACTAGCTACCGCACTTACTAAATCCCCTACAGCTTCCCCTGCTTCTGGCAAGTTAATGGATCTCAATGCGCTACCAAAGCCACCTGGGTCACCATTATATGCTGTAGATACAGCACTGGCTAATCTACTGGCTGTGTTTACGCCAGACGACACTGCACCTATTAGGTTCTGTGAACTGGTAGCTGTTTGTATGAAACTATCGCCGAATGACATAATAAAATCCTCTTTTGGTATATTATTTATTTGACTTTATTAAGTGCGTAGTTTATAATGTTACTATTATAGGACTGAGAACGGATGACTTTACCAACACAAACTAAAGTAAATTACCTAAACAACAAGGATATGTTGTTAGAAATACATAGAAGTAAAAGCTCGTATTGCAGTTTTACACAACCAGAATATCATCAATATGACATGATTGTTGCTAGTTTGGATAAGATCAATATAAGAAGCATAGCAGAAGCCAAACGTAATCGAGCTAAGAGAATTGGAGATGCAGAATACCAACGGCGCAAAGCTGCTGGTGAAAAAGTCAAACAAGCAGATTGTGAAGTTGACTATAAAAAGATTCAAAAAACAGATGTAGTATTCAGGGTCATGACATTCGATCATATTCCATTGAACAATACTCGTAAAAAGAATCCTAAGAGTCTAGCAGACCATAGGGACAAGGTCAATTTCCCGCCATTCCAACATTGGAAATTTGATGAAAACGATGAGCTTGTTTGTGTTGGAAAAAGTCATTGGAAAGGTGATTTGGTTAAGGGCAAGTTCGACAAAGATGCTGGTCAAATTACTAACACTTTAGCTAGGATGATGTTAAAATTGTGCGAACGTTATGCAACCCGTGGCAATGTTCGCGGTTACACATACAATGACGAAATGAAAGGACAGGCCATTTTGCAGTTAACACAGATTGGATTACAATTTGACGAAAGCAAATCCGACAATCCGTTTGCTTATTTTACTGCGGCTGTTACTAACAGTTTTGTTCGTGTTATCAATATTGAAAAACGCAATCAAAATATTCGTGATGATATTTTAGAAATCAACGGCATGAATCCTAGCTACAGTCGTACTGGTGCTGGAGAACATGCGGCCGCTGTTAAACGATTTGATGAGAATCAAGAATGATTTAACCCTAAAGTGTATAAATAAAACTATACACTTTGGATTAAAATATGTTTATCTATAAAATTATCGTTAATAATAATGTTTATATAGGACTTGATACTAAACCGTCCTATAAGTTATCACGATGGAAAAAGCATTGCGATGAGGCAACTACAAGATGTAAAACAAAATTACATAAGGCTATGAATATGTATGGCATAAAGAATTGTGTAGTTGAAATATTAAAAGATAACTTTAAGTCTATTGGAGAACTTGCGTTATCGGAAATTGATTACATTAAGCAATACGATTCTTATAAAAACGGACTTAACTCTACTCCAGGTGGAGACGGTTTAGGAAAATACGATTTAACTTTATTATCGCTTGCAGATATAAACAAAATCAAATCTGCATTAGGTGAGCATTTTAGTAATTATAATAAAAATATCAAATGGGCAGGAACTACTGAAGTTGATAGAAAATTATTAACTAAACATTTACATACTGACGAAATTTATCAAAAGAAATCGGATACCCTTAAGAAATTTTACAAAGCAAATCCAGATATTGCCAAAACAAAAGCAGTAGGGATTAGAAAATGGCAGTTGGAAAATCCAGAAGAAATGAAGAAACGCAATCAGATTAATTCGATTAAAGGTGCCGCGGCTGTTTCGAAGAAACTAAAGGTTGAACTGGAAGACGGTAATGTGTTATACTATTCAAGTAAAAGTGAATTCCATAGATTAACAAATCAATGGGCAAACACCATTATTAAAAAAACACAAGAAGGTGTTTTCTACAATGGTTATAAAATATGGGAAGAAAAATGAACAACTACGATATGTCTATTCACACAAACCCTGATGCAAGAGCCTGGGCTAAATTCTTTGCTGAAAAGTATACAGTATGGTCGGAAGATGGTGTAGAGTCTGATAGTGAGGCTTTAATGACTGCGTGGTTTGCCAATGCTATGATGGCGATGCACGATCATTTAGTGTTGAAAGGTAATCCAATCAATGGAGATCATGCCCAATATCTTATAGATACCGAAAACGGAGTTAAAGAATAATGGCAAACTTATTTAAAAAAGTTGCGTGTATGACCGATATTCATTTCGGTCTCAAGAGCAATTCATCAGTACACAATCAGGACTGTGAAGACTTTGTAGATTGGTATATTGCCAAAGCAAAGGAGGAAGGTTGTGATACAGGTATCTTTATGGGCGATTGGCATCATAATCGCAATAGCCTTAATATTACTACAATGGATTATAGCCTTAGGGCCTTGGAGAAGTTGGGACAAGCGTTTGATCAGTTCTACTTCTTTCCTGGTAATCATGATCTGTACTATAAAGACAAACGAGACATACACTCTGTGGAGTTTGGAAAGTATATACCTGGTATCACTGTGGTACATGAGCCTACTACTATTGGAGATGTCACGCTGTGTCCATGGTTGGTGGGCGAAGAATGGAAGTCGGTAGGTAAGAAAGGCGGGAAATATATATTTGGACATTTTGAATTACCTAACTTTTTCATGAACGCTATGATACAAATGCCAGATCATGGAGAGATTCAACTAGATAGTTTCAAACAATATGAACTAGGTTTTAGTGGACACTTTCATAAGCGTCAGCAACAAAAGAACATGATTTACATCGGCAATGCTTTCCCACACAATTATGCAGATACATGGGACGATGATCGCGGCATGATGGTTATGGAATGGGGAGGGCAACCTGAATATTTTAGTTGGCCAGATCAGCCTACTTTTAGAACAGTAACACTAAGCCGTCTAATCGACGAAGCAGACACTATTATCAAATCTAAGCAACATTTACGTGTTACGCTAGACATTGATATTACATACGAAGAAGCAAGTTTTATTAAAGAAAAGTTCATGGCAGATTATGACATCCGCGAACTTACTCTTATTGCAGAAAAGAAAGATGTTGAAATTAATACCAATATCGATGTACAAGCATTTGAATCAGTAGATCAAATCGTTAGCAATCAAATTGTTAGTATTGATAGCGATACCTACGACAAAAATATTCTACTGAGCATTTATAACAGCCTATGAAAATAAAAGAATTAACCGTTAAAAACTTTATGAGCGTGGGTAATCAAACCCAAGCTGTAAACTTCGGAAAGGAAAACTTAACACTTGTGCTAGGTGAAAACTTAGACCAAGGCGGTGATGATAACGGCAGTCGTAATGGTACAGGTAAAACTACCATTGTAAACGCTCTTAGTTTTGCTTTATTTGGTAACGCACTTACTAACATTAAAAAAGACAATCTTATTAACAAAATTAACAACAAAAATATGTTAGTGACTTTGACGTTTGAAAAAGACGGAACAGATTATCGAATTGAACGTGGACGTAAACCCAGTGTTATGAAGTTCTTTGTTAACGACCAAGAACAAGAAGGCGAAGAATCCGATGATAGCCAAGGCGATCAACGTGAAACACAAAAAGACATCGATGAACTTTTTGGCATGAGCCACGACATGTTCAAGCATATTGTTGCGTTAAACACTTATACAGAACCGTTTTTATCAATGCGGGCCAATGACCAACGTGTTATTATTGAACAGTTGTTGGGTATTACTATTCTTAGCGAAAAAGCAGAAACGCTTAAAGAGCTAGTTAAGCAAACTAAGGATGCTATTACACAAGAGTCTGCAAATATCGAAGCTGCCAAGAAATCTAATGATAAAATACAAATTAGTATTGATAGTTTGTTAACTAGACAAACAGCTTGGAATACGCAACATGCTAACGAACTTGAAAAGATAGGACGTAGCATAGTAGAGTTGGAAAGTGTAGATATTGAAGCTGAGCTTGCGAAGCACAGCGAGCTCAAAGAGTTCGATGAAAAAACAGCGAAGCTGCGAAGTTTAAATAAGGAACGTGCTACGTTAGATAGCGCGATAGCGCAAGCGGAGCGAAGCGTTACGAAGTATGAACGCGAACTCGCCTTATTGGCAAGTAAGACCTGTCACGCTTGTGAACAACAGCTACATGATCATAAGCATGAAGAAATGACAGCTCTAGCTCAGAAGCATCTGGACGAGGCGGTCATTTACTTTACTAAAGTATCAAAGGACCTGGAAAAAATTACAGCAGAAATTACTTCTATTGGTGAGGTTCCAGCCAAGCCTATTACCTACTACGACAGTTATGAGCAGGCGCTTAAACATCAGAACAACTTGAAGACTCTTGAAAATCAACTGATACAAAAAAGCAATGACACAGATCCTTATCAGGAACAGATTGACGAACTCACTGACACTGCCATGCAGGAAATCACCTGGGACAATGTTAATACTTTAACCAGCTTAAAGGATCATCAAGAGTTCTTATTAAAATTGTTGACTAGCAAGGATTCCTTTATCCGTAAAAAGATTATAGATCAAAACCTAGCATATTTGAACAATCGTCTAACTTATTATCTTGATAAGATGGGATTGCCTCATACTGTGTTATTCCAAAATGACTTAACCGTTGAGATCACCCAGCTAGGGCAAGATTTAGATTTTGATAATCTAAGTCGAGGTGAGCGGAATAGACTTATCCTTGGTTTGTCATGGTCGTTTAGAGATGTTTGGGAAAGTTTATATCAACCTATCAACTTGTTGTTTGTTGACGAGCTTATTGACAACGGGCTTGATGCTGCAGGTGTTGAAGGCGCATTGGCTGTACTAAAGAAAATGGGTCGTGAACGCAAGAAGAATATTTTCTTAATTAGTCACAAGGACGAACTAATCGGCCGTGTTAACAATGTGTTAAAAGTTATCAAAGAAAACGGCTATACTAGCTATGCTAACGATTTAGAAATTAATGAGTAAGCACGTTGATCCAAGTCCCTATCAAAACGAAGAGTCGCATGAAAAACTCATGGCGGCTTTTCGCGAGTATTTTAAAGAAAATCAAGAATGGATCAACAAAGGCACACGTAGTTCAGGCGAACGTATGCGCTACTGGCTAGCGCAGATTAGAATTATAGCCAAAGAACGCCGTACGCATGTACAACAGTATCGCGTATGGTTAGATAGGGCAAAAGCAGAACGTAAGGCAAATCAAAAGGCACAGGGTACGGAGACAGATGACACTAATTAGTGTATGTCTTGGTACTATAACAATGAAATTGTAGAAGAACTTCCCGAAGATTGTGTTGGGTTTGTATATCTTATAACAAACACAATTACAGGGCGTATGTACATAGGCAAAAAACTAGCAAAATTTTCTAAAACTACTTATCGAACAGTAAAATTAAAAAACGGCACTAAGAAAAAAAAGAAAATCCGCAGTAAAATTAACAGTGATTGGCAGACCTATTATGGGTCGTCGGATGAATTACTCAAGGATATTGCGCAGTTAGGTCAAGAAAACTTTCGCAGGGAAATACTGTTTTACTGTAAATCCAAAGCAGAAACGTCATATATAGAGGCTCGTGAACAGTTCAGCCGTCGTGTGCTGGAATCAAAAGACTATTATAATGGTCAAATTTCCGTGCGTGTACACGGTTCACACATACTCAAATCATAATACTTTAGGCTACTAAATCACCAAATAAGCCAGCACAGGCGTTGACATTGTGCCCTGAATCCGTTCTGTTGTGTGACGGCAAGGTAGTTCTGCTTGGTGACAGAGTTATAAATCACTATCCTTTACAGGACGACGATTGGATATGCCATAACCAGTTTGATTTATAAGGGGAAGTAACAAGGCTAAAAGAGGGGTAGTAGCCCCACGGTTTAACAAGTGTTAGCGTATTTGTTAAGCCCGCCGTCATATAAAGACTCTGCTCGTGGTACCGGATGACCGCCACTGTAATGCAGTAACGCTAAGGTGATATTGTGCAACTCGGATAATGTCAAAACAACTTTGCCCGCTAGGGCAAAGTGTGACTGAACAATCTGGATAATATCTTAACGCTTCGCGTTTAATAAATCATTAACTACTTCTTGATAGACTAATAAAAGTTCGAGCTGAAGCGAAGAACAGAAGAACGCTAGTTCTTCTTATAACAATGGCATACGTGTTTCTTTAGTTACTTCGATATTCTCTTTGATAATATTATAGATCAATTCACGATCTGAGAATGTGTAGATATGAAGTAGATCTTCTACACTAACACCACCACGCATATACCAGGATATTCTAAAAAGTTCTTCTTTAAAGCCCTGGATCTGATTGTCTAGCCTAACTAGATGTGCTTGAATTTCGTCTGGTGGAAGACTAATTAGGCTTGTACGAAAAAATTTGACTGATCAAGGTCTACAGCAAGATTGGCTTCTTGGCCACAGTTGTCGCATTTAACTGGGAATCGAGGCATGGCCCAAGCATCATTATTTTTTTGATTTCTAGCTTTGATAGCATCAAACACACTCTTGTCGCAGTTGTCCAACCATTCCATGATAAAGGGAGTTTCGGTAACTACTTGCTGACCAGTATCAACACTTTCAATAGTAGCACGATAAATTTCAGTTTGGATATCGGCTAATTCTTTGAATAAACTGTTAACTACTTCTTGTCTTTCTGGAGTGTTGTCCATGACTTCTGCTTGAGCAAGACGTTGTTGTAGTCTAAAGTTTTTAAGATTAAACTCAGTGCTTTGCTTATATGTTAATGGACGTAGATTAATGGTCAGATCGTCTGTGACAATTTTACCGTCATACTGACAGGCCATGTAAAATTCCACAACTTTGTTTAGATCGATGTCATAGTCATTTTCAGATCCGCAATTATTGCACTTGTGTCCCACGGTCATGGAGTTGCCATAGGTAGCAATACGAATAGCTGCCAATAAAATAACTAGATCCAGTATACACAATTCCCAAGGATCTTTGATAGCCGGGCAACAGCTGGTTAAAACTTGTGCTGTGCTTTCGCCAGACAACAATGCATCTGGAGTTTTAACAATGATTTCATCCATGCCCGTCATACCATATACTGGTGTATTGGTAACATCGCCTTGGATAGTACCGGGCTTGTTAAAGATACCTCCGCTGGGGAACTTGATATAGATCTTAGGTTGTCTAAAGTACTTTTGTAACGGATTAACGGCCATTGTAATAACTCCAAAATATTGTCATGTATTTATATACGCACTTTTTGGGTTATTTTCGTATTGGCTAGGTTTATTTGGTAAATACAAATTATGAAAGTTTATGAAGTAATTTCAAAAGATCCTCAACTAGACGAATTCAGTTTGAATCCAATGAACTGGTTCGGTGCCGGTAATGCAGGAGCCGCAGCTAAACAAGCCAGTTATGATGCTGGGGCTGTTAAAAATCTAGCGGCAATTGCTAAAAAGCAATTTCCAAATCTAAGTCCAGCTGCTGGTAAAGCACTGGCTGACATTACATCTGGTACAGCTAAAGCTAGCAAGGCCGCATCGCAAGAAGCATTTGCTATGAAAGTAGGTAATATTAGCTATGTGTTGCGTGTACTAGGTGCGTTTGCTATCAGTTACAAGTTGTACAGCAATTTTTCTATACTTGAAGATAAGTATAATGCAGGTGAATTAAACGCTGAACAGTATAAAGAAGCACACGAAGCCTACTGGGGACTGTGGGTTATTCAATTCATGGGTCCATGGTTAGCAACAACTTTAGGTACAGCTAAACTAGTAGCATTTTTAATTCGTTTAATACTGGCGGTATTAACATTAGGTGTAACTGTGTTTACTGGCGGAGGTGCAGCCGCTGCAACAATTACAGGTCTAGTAGTTGAACAAGCTGTGTTTACGGCTTTACAAGCGTTCTTAATGTCTAAAACATTTGAACAATGGATGTCGGATCACTTTTTCAAAACACTAGTAACTATTGGTTCAGTACCAGATGCTAGTTGGAATATACTACGTCAGTATTTGAGTGAAATTCCAGTAATAAATGCGTTCTTCAAAGATAAAGGTGTTGATTTTTACACAGCTGCCAAGAAAGAAAAACAAAGAATCAATCCTGCGGCAGCTGCTGACGATGAAAAAGCAACACAAGCAAGAAACCTAGCACCTTTAGATTCTGATAAAAATGCTATTATGATTAACGGAATTCGTGTTACTGATAAAGACGGCAACTTAGACGATTATGCCATGATGCGTCCTTTTGTTAAGAACTATTTAGAACTGCATCCTGAAGATCCTAATGTACAAAAAGTACTAGCACTACAATCCAAATCTAAATAACAGTTATATACGCTGTTATTCAATCCTATAAATACACTATATTTCTAGGATTTTTTTATGGCCGCAGATAAAGACACCGTCGAAGCGTTTAAGCAAGCTCTTAAAGAATCTGGCATCGGTAAAGGCAACAGCGCACCAAGTAGTACGGCTGGTAATGCAGCCGGAGCAGGATTCGGCGCGGCTACAAAAGATGTTATTGACAGTTTTAATCCTCTAAGTGCCGCAAGTAAAGCTGTTGGTGCAGGCATGGATGCAGCCGGCAAAGCATACAATAATTTAAAAGGTGTAATTGAACCTAGTCTAGGCACATGGCGAGAACTTAGTGCTAGTGGTGCAAACTTTAATAACGATATAGTTGGCATGACAGCTGCAGCTGCAGGCGCACGATTAGATATAGCAGAGTTTGGCCAAGTCATTAAAAACAACTCAGGCAACTTTAACGGTTTAGGCGGAAGTGCTGCTAAAGGCGCAGAAAATTTTGCTAAGTTAAGTAAAGAAATGGCTGACAGCGGAGTCACAGATGACTTGCGCATGATGGGTATGACCAGTCGAGATATTAATGATGTCTTGGCAATCACGTTAACACAGCAACAGACTGTGAACATGAATGACGAAGCTAGTAAGAAACGTGCTATCAAAGCAGCCACAGAACTAGCTACTGAAATGGATTTGATGAGCAAGTTGACTGGTAAGTCACGTGCTGAACAAGAAGAAAGTTTAAAGAAAGCACAAGCTGACATGCAAGTGGAAGCTAAGTTGCGTATTCTTACAATGGGTAAAAGCGAAGAAGAAGCAGCTGCAATTCGTAATAATTACCTAACACAATATAACGAAGCTAATCTCCGTGGACAAGGACAAATGTTTAAAGAAGTCTTTGCCACAGGTACTGTGCAAAGTGAAGAAGCTGCTAACCAAGTAGCTATCAGTGGCAGAGAAGCACAAGCTACAATGGCACAAGCTCGTGCTACCGCAGAAGGCAATGCCAAAGCTGCTACTGAATACAGTAAGCAAGCATCTGCGGAGATGATGAAAAATCAAAATGATGTTAATAAATTAAGTCTTGCTGTTTATTCTAGTAATACCGCCGCTGGCGAAACAATGAAAGCCAGTATGACAGCTAATGCTGGCATTTATAAGAGTGAAACAGCTCTTATGAAGCAAATGGAGAAAGAAGGCAAACTAGATGGCATTAAAGACGAAGCTGAAAAACGTCGTATAGTACACGAAGAAGCATTAAAACAAGCCAAAGCAGAACAAACAGATAAAAAGCCAGGAAGTGAAAGCACCGAAGCACTTGTTAAATTAGGCGCACGAGCTGATGATGTTAATAGTGCGTTTATGAATAAGGTTGTTGTTCCTATTAATAAAGATGTAGGTCCAGCATTACAGAAATTTAATGATGGATTATTAAACTCTCAAGTTAAAGATAAATCAGGTAATGTAACTACTGTTAGTAAAACTTTAGAAAAAGAAGTAGGAGAAGGTTACCAAAGAGGTAAAGAGGGATTTTCTGGACCTAATGCCGGCAAAGATGGAGTTATTGGTGCCGCAAAAGATTCAAAATCAGGTAGCCCATTAGAAAATGCTGCGGCTACTGTTGGTGAAAGTGCAGGGTTTGCAACAGGTAAAATATTACTACCTGCATTAGACAAGACAGCAGACGTTATGAACAACGTCAAAAAAATGGCTGAAGGTGGAACTGTAAATAAACCCGAACTAGCTATTATTGGCGAGGCTGGAAAAGAGCATATAGTACCAGATGAAAAGATGCAGACCTTGATGCAAAACATGAAGGTTGATGGTTTAACAGCTGCCGCAACAGCTATGGCTGATTCACAAAAAGGCGGTGGCGTTAATGTATCTGAAATTTCTAATCTAGTTAAAACTACTATCAGTAGTGCAAGTGGTCCAACAACTGGCGCAGCCGCGGCTGCACCTATGACAAAGAGTGAAAAGTTTCAAACAGCAGACTGGGCAGATGCAACTCAAGAAGAAATTGCTAAAGGACTTGAAGGATCAAAAAAACAACTAGCTCGTTGGACAACAGATGCGCAGGAAACTGAACAAAAAATTGCAGATATAAAATCTCTAGGATCTAAAAGACAACTTACTGAAAGTGAACAATATGATCTAGACGAACTTGAAAAAGAAAAAGCAAAAAATCAACGAGCAATTGATTATCATCAAACTACAATTAACGTATTAAACAATCTAGACGAATATAAGGCTAGATTAGAAACAGAAAGTAAACAAAAAGTTGTTTCAGCCTCGGAAGAAGCTGCTAAAATTGCAGAATCTCTTGGGTTAACACAAATTGATACGGTTAAACAATCAGCCGAAGAACAGAAAACAATCTTAAGTGAACATCAACAAACTACATTGAAATATGCCTACACTGATGCAGAAGGCAAAAAAATGCAGTTGGAAAATGCTAAAAATCTTGTTGATGCTGAAAAGAATGCCATTGCTGAAAAGAATAAACAAATTGAAGAAATTCAAGTTGCTGCTGATGGTCGTGAACTGACAAATAGAGAAAAGAGTCGCATTGAAAAACTGCAAAAAGAAATTGAAGGCAGTAAAGAAACTTTAAGTTACCGTGAACAAGATTTAGCAGTTTACGCTAATCTTGATAAGTTAAAAACAGAACAAATTACCAAACAAGCCGAAGCACAAAAACGTTTAGAAGAACTCGGCCTCACCGGCACAACAAAACAAATTGCCACACAAGCCGAAGCACAAAAACGTTATGAAGAAATATCTAAAGGCGGTATAAAGACAGAAGAAGAACAGCGAGCTGAAGCAACTAAAATGGTAGAAGCTTCAAATGCTAAAATTGAAAAACTTAAAGCAGATGCCACTGGAAAAACAGAAGCAGCTGCTGGAAAAACAGAAGAACCTTCTAAATCTGTAATACCCGACTTTAGTTCTTTTGGAGAAGGAGTAAAAGGCTCGGGACTTCCTCCGTTCTTGCAAAAATTAAATGCTCAAATTAAAGATTCTAAACCTGCTCCAATCAAATCACCAACTGAAGCAAATAAAGATGCATCTAAAACTACAGCACAAGCTGTTAAAGAAGAAAAGAAAGAAGAACCAAAAAAACAAGAAGCAAAAAAAGAAGAAAAACCAGCTACAGGAACAGTTGCAGAAGTTACCATGAAAGATCTACATGCCAGTCTAGAACACTTAAATAAGAGTATGACAAGCCTTCTTAGTTATAGTCAACAAACAGCCACAGCAGCACAACAACAAGTTAAGGCAACTAAAAGTTTAAGTGGCAATAAGTTTGCTTAAAAGGATATAAATTAGATGAGTTGGAAAAAGTATTTTACGCCCGTACCTGTAAATGGTGAATTGTTAGGCCCTATCAGCGGCCAAAACAACGGCAATCGTCCTGGTCCGGCAAGAAGTAACTATTCTAGCTACTTGCCGGATGTATATTCTGGTAGTCCAAATCGTATTGAGCGTTATCAACAGTACGAAGTTATGGATAGTGATCCAGAAGTTAACGCTGCTCTAGACATTCTAGCTGAATTCTGCACACAAAAACTAAAAGATTCAAAGAGTCCATTTGCGGTCAAGTGGCGCAATAAAGGAACTAATGTAGAAGTTCGTGTTTTAAGTGAATATCTACAACAATGGAACAAGTTGCAAAACTTTGATGTACGTATTTTTCGTATTGTTCGCAATACTTTTAAGTATGGAGATAGTTTCTTTATTAGAGATCCTGAAAATCAAAAGTGGAGTTACTTAGATCCTAGTCAAATTATCAAAGTTATTGTTAATGAAAGTGAAGGTAAGAAACCTGAACAGTATATTGTTAAAGATCTAGCACCTAATTTTGAAAATTTAATTGCTACAATGATTACTCCTACAGTAAATCCACGTCAAACTGGCGGTGGTCCATTGCCTGCAAGCGGTTATTTAGGGCAATCAGGCGGTGGTAGTAGTAGCGGAACTAGTGGAGGTAACGTAGGCGGACGCTTTGGAATGAATCAAAAGGAAAATGCCATCGATAATAAGCATATGGTTCATTTGAGTTTGTCAGAAGGTTTAGATCAAAATTTTCCATTTGGCAATAGTTTATTAGAAAATATCTTTAAAGTTTACAAACAAAAAGAACTATTAGAAGATGCAATCTTGATTTATCGTATACAACGTGCTCCAGAACGTCGTGTATTCCATATCGACGTGGGTAATATGCCTAGTCACTTAGCCATGGCATTCGTAGAACGTGTTAAAAACGAAATACATCAACGCCGTATTCCGTCACAAACAGGAGGCGGACAGAACGTCATAGACTCTGCATACAACCCTCTGAGCATTAACGAAGATTATTTCTTCCCTAAAACAGCAGACGGCAAAGGATCAGACGTCACAATGCTAGAAGGCGGTAAGAATATTGGCGAAATTGATGACTTGAAGTACTTTACTAACAAGTTATTCCGTGGATTACGTATTCCAAGTAGCTATTTGCCTACTGGTGCGGATGATTCACAGAGCAATTTCAATGATGGTCGTGTAGGAACAGCGTACATTCAAGAGTTACGTTTTAACAAATACTGTGAAAGACTTCAAAGTTTACTAACAGCAGTGTTTGATAGCGAGTTTAAATTGTTTTTAAATGCTCGTGGATTGAATATTGATCCAGATTTATTTGAACTAAACTTTAATCCTCCTATGAACTTTGCAAGTTCACGTCAAGCAGCTATTGACACTGAACGGATTAATACATTTAATACCATTCAAGCCGTTCCATTTATGAGTAAACGCTTTGCTCTTAAACGTTTCCTTGCACTAACAGACGAGGAAGTAGCAGAAAACGAACGTCTATGGGCAGAAGAAAATGGAAAAGGACAGCCAACTACTACCGATGCCGCTGGAGAATTACGTAGTGCAGGCTTGTCTGCTAGCGGAATAGAAGGAGACATGGGTGCTGCTGGTGACATGACAGCTCCAGAAGATATAACAGACACTGGCGAAGAACAAGGAGCTCCTAATCCTGGAGCTGCAACACAACCTGGGGCCGCTACTCCACCGCCTGCCGCATAAATACAATATGATTTTAAGAGAGTTGTTTTATATTGATCCAGACACAAGGCATGTAGCCAATGATTTGCGCTATGAGCCTAGACGCGATCAGACTCAGTTGCATAGAGATGATACACGTAAAACAAGATTAACACTAAGACAACTAAATGAACTACGTAAAAGTAGTGAAGCCCACATCCTGGAACAGGAAAGCGAACTAGAATTTATACATTCAATGTATGCAGCTCCACCAGCTGCACCAGCACAATAATTGAAAACGGCCAAAAAACGGCCGTTTTCACACCTTATCTATACACTTTTTTAACAAAAGTGTAAATATAATACAGCCTTGTAACCACAATCACAGGAGAACCAAACATGACTGACCGCGCTCAATTTGAAGCAATGCTTGAAGCTTTGATCAATGAAGATCATGAGCAAGCAAAAGAAATATTCCACAACATCGTTGTTGGAAAATCACGTGAAATTTACGAAGAATTATTAGCAGAAGACTTCAGCCCAGAAGAAGCTAACAAACACGCTGGCCTAGGCGGACACCAATCTGAAAACATGGAAGAAGAAGATGATTCTATGGAAGAAGACATGGAAGAAGAAGGTGCCGAAGAAGAAAAAGGCGAAGACGAGCCAGAAGACGACGGTGAAGACGATGGCGAAGAAGAGCCAGACTTCGGCGGTGAAGACGATGGCGAAGAAGAGCCAGACTTCGGCGGTGACGAGGAAGGCGATGCCGAAGGTGGCGATATCGAAGATCGTGTTATGGATCTAGAAGACGCTTTAGAAGACCTAAAAGCAGAATTTGAACAACTAATGGCTGATGAAGAGCATGAGCCAGAGCATCATGACGGTATTGATGATCCAGCATTTGGTGGCATGGATGCAGAACAAGATGAAGTAGCACATATGATGGAATATGTAAACAAAGTTGCACTACCAAAACATGGCGACAATGGTCAAAATACAAAATCAGTTATTGACAACATGAAGAACGATATGGGCGGCACAACTGCTAATATTGCTAAAAACTTCAGCACAACAACTGGTGGAACACAAGGCGGATTATTGAAGCCAAGTACAACACTACAAGACGGTGGAAACATCAATAAGCCAGGCGCTAATGCAGGCAAGACAGCGTTCAAGAAGAAAGAACCTGGTCATGGTCCAGAAAGCAAAGGCAAAGGCGAATCAGCTGACAATAAAAAGTCAACGATTGGCGGAAGAATTCGTTAATTAATAAAGAGAACATATAATATATGTTATACCTCCGAGAGAATCTCAGTTTCAACGAAGCAAAAATGATCGTTGAATCTGATGACAAAGACGGTAAGAACTTGTACATGTCCGGGATTTGCATCCAGGGCGGTATACGTAACGCTAACCAGCGTGTTTACCCTGTTAATGAGATTGGCAAGGCTGTTAAGACCCTTAACGATCAGATTCAGAACGGTTATTCAGTTCTCGGAGAAGTGGATCATCCAGATGATCTAAAAATTAACCTGGACCGTGTGAGTCACATGATAGTTAATATGTGGATGGACGGTCCTAACGGTTACGGGAAGTTGAAAATACTTCCAACACCAATGGGACAACTAATCAAGACAATGCTGGAAAGCGGAGTCAAGTTAGGTGTTTCAAGTCGCGGATCCGGGAACGTTAGTGATAACGGTTCCGGTGAAGTATCGGATTTTGAGATTATCACAGTAGATATGGTAGCTCAACCTAGTGCTCCTGGAGCGTATCCTACACCAATTTATGAACACTTGATGAATAATCGCGGTGGATTCAATGCCTTGCGTATAGCGCAAGAGGTGAAGGGCGATCCTAAAGCACAGAAATATCTCAAAGAGAGCTTATTGAATATAATAAGCAAACTCCAATAACAAGGAGAATCACATGTTGGATGCGCTAAAATCGTTATTTGAAAGCAATGTGATTTCTGAAGAGATCCAAGAGTCAATTCAAGCAGCTTGGGATTCAAAAATAAATGAAGCCCGTGAACAAGTTGCTGAACAACTACGCGAAGAATTCGCACAAAAATACGAACACGACAAAAACACAATGATTGAAGCTGTTGATCGCATGATCAGCGAGCAACTTTCTTCTGAAATTGTTGAGTTTGCCGATGACCGTCGTCAGTTAGCTGAAATGAAAGTTAAGCTAGCCAAGGAAAAGAAGAAGACAGCTGAAGTAATGAAGGAATTTGTTACACGTCAGTTAGCTACTGAAGTCCGTGAATTACACGAAGATCAAGTTGTAATGGCAAGCAAGTTCGGAAAGTTGGAACAATTCGTAGTTGAGGCTCTAGCTCAAGAAATTACAGAGTTCTTCAAGGACAAACAAGACCTAGCAGAAACTAAGGTACGCCTAGTTCGTGAAGGTCGCAATGAAATCAAGAAGGTAAAACAAGAGTTTGTAACTCGTGCTGCTAAGATGGTTGAATCAGTTGTGACTCAGAATTTAAATTCTGAAATCCATGCACTGAAAGAAGACATCGAAGCAGCTCGTCGTGCAGATTTTGGTCGTAAGTTATTCGAAGCTTTTGCTGCTGAATACTCGACCAGCTACCTAAATGAAAAATCGGAAACAGCAAAATTACTCAAGGTCATAGACTTGAAAGATTTGGCAATGAAGGAAGCAGCGCAAGCTGTTGTCAAAGCTGAACAAATCCTAGAAAGTAAAGAATCTGAAATCCGTACTCTTAAAGAGAGTCAAGAAAGAAAAGAAATCATGAGTCAATTACTAAGTCCACTTAACAGTGAACAACGTGAAATCATGAGCGAATTAATGGAGAGCGTAAAGACTACTAAGTTGAACGAAAGTTTTGACAAGTATCTTCCAGCCGTAATAGCTGGCAAAGCTCCGCAGAAGAAACAGGCACTAGTAGAGGCTAAAGAAATAACCGGAAATAAAATTTCCAACAACCCACGTAGCAGCGAGATGGATTCGAATATTATCGATATCAGAAAGCTCGCAGGACTAAAAATTTAAGGAGAATTTAAATGTCAGAACTACTTAATGGACGTTGGGCAGAAACAAAAGAAGCCCTATTAGAAGGCTTACAAGGCACTAAAAAATCAGTAATGGGTGTGACCCTTGAGAATACTCGCAAGTATTTGATGGAATCTCCAACTGCTGGTGCTACTTCTGCTGGCAACGTTGCAACTTTAAACCGCGTGATTCTTCCAGTAATCCGTCGTGTTATGCCAACCGTTATCGCTAACGAGTTGGTTGGTGTACAACCAATGACTGGCCCAGTCGGCCAAATTCACACATTGCGTGTGCGTTATGCAGACTCATCAAGCGGTGCTAATGTACTAGCTGGTGAAGAGGCACTAAGCCCATTCAAGATTGCGGCTGCTTACTCTGGTAACCAACAAGACGCAGTTGCTAAAGCAGCTACTACAGCTTCTTTAGAAGGTCAAGCTGGTAACAGAATGAGCATTCAAATCTTGAAACAAACAGTTGAAGCTAAGACACGTAAATTGTCTGCTCGCTGGACATTTGAAGCTGCTCAAGACGCTCAAGCTCAACAAGGTATCGACGTTGAAGCTGAAGTTATGGCTGCTTTAGCTCAAGAAATCACAGCTGAAATCGACCAAGAAATTATCGCTTCGTTGACTTCATTAGCTGGTACAGCTACACAAACTTATGACCAAGCTGCCGTTAGCGGTACAGCTACATTCGTTGGTGATGAGCATGCCGCTTTAGCTGTTCAGATCAATCGCGTAAGCAACTTGATCGCTCAACGTACACGTCGTGGTGCTGGTAACTACGCTGTTGTTAGTCCATTCACATTGACTATCCTTCAGTCTGCTACAACTTCAGCATTTGCACGTACAACAGAAGGTACATTTGAAGCTCCAACAAATACAAAATTCGTTGGTACATTGAACGGTGCTATGAAGATTTATGTTAACAGCTATTCATATGACAATGCTCCAGTTCTAATTGGATACAAAGGCTCAAGCGAGAGCGATGCTCCTGCTTTCTATTGCCCATATATTCCATTGATGAGCAGTGGTGTTGTATTGGATCCATCAACATTTGAACCAGTCGTATCATTCATGACACGTTATGGTTATGTTGAGTTGTCAAATACAGCTTCTTCTCTAGGTAACGCAGCTGACTATCTAGGTCTAGTTGCTATTACTAACGGTAACGTCAAGTTCAGCTAATTCAAACCTAAACAGTTTATTAGTAAAAATAAAAAGGACCTTCGGGTCCTTTTTGTTTGGGTAAATATATGATGCCTACAACTATATTTTATTCTCCGACTAGTATACAACAAATAAGTTCTGTTGAAGAAGCTACTGGACGTCCTAGTATTCCTTGGACACACAGCGAACTAGTTATTAGTAAAGATAGCTATGCTGTATCGCAACAACCTTTATATTGTATTAGCGGATTATGGATGGAAAAATTTCGTAGTAAAACTAATGCATTATGGTGTACTGGTTTTAATATTCCCAATGTTAATTCTGCAATATTAGGCATAGAATTTCAATTAAACATACAACGTGCCGGACGTATACAAGACTTAATAATTCAATTAACTAAAGACGGTTTGACACTTGCAGGGGAAAATCGCGCAAGCGAAATTAATTCTGTTCAAACAGATATGAATACTGGAGATTTTACTACTCCGCTACACCCAGTCGGTGATTTCAATGTATACGGTAGTAGTACAGATTTATGGGGCGATACTTGGACTAGCACAGAAATATCTAGTTCAACGTTTGGAATTGTTATTAGTTTTCAAAGTAATCCGATAATTCCTCATAGAGACTTAGCTTATGTTGACCAAGTAGCTTTAAGAATCACCTACGCATAAATACATAGTACGATCCACATAGGGTGGATTTTATGCGGAAATCCAACCGCGTACGGCCTAGAACGCCGTGTTTTCATAAGGAGAAAATAAAATGGGACGTCCTCTAAATAAGAAATATTTTGGTAATCGTAACGTCGGATCTGATGGAACATTCGCATCAGGTGCTACTTTGTCTAATACCAGCGCAGAAATTGGTGGTAAGAGCATCTCCAGTTTCAACATTACAAACCGTGGTTCATGGTTATCAAACAACGTAAGTCCAAATGTGCCTGTACTAGGTTTGGCAGTACCAGCTCCACAAATTGCTGATGGTATCCAAGCAACTTGGTCAGTGACTTATTGTATTGACACAGTAACAACTAATGCTGGAAAAACAGGATTGGTAACTGGCGATACTTATACAAGCTCAATATTCCCAGGATCAATAATCACTGTTGGCGACCTAAGCGGAGCAAATGCTTTGTTTACAGTTACTAATGCCGGTAGCACTGGTAACATTCCACTTGATACAACAACAGTTAGTATTACTCAATTA
>Ga0208378_1000016_pt1 | contig 70422 bp, 70 predicted proteins | sample CryBogCBE24Aug09_FD_184556 | JGI IMG/M metagenome (GOLD analysis project Ga0208378, IMG submission 184556) | Freshwater microbial communities from Crystal Bog, Wisconsin, USA - CBE24Aug09 (SPAdes) (version 2) | ecosystem: Environmental > Aquatic > Freshwater > Lake | place: Crystal Bog...
GAGGTTCTCAATGGGTGGATCGACCAGGGTTGGGTACTCAGCCATAATGATTCCTTTACGAAATGTTGCCTCGCGAAACACGAAGACTCTCCAGTATAGAGAGAATTTCCCCCGTGACTCGTTCGATATCGTCGTTGGTCACCACAAAATCCGCTAATTCATGGCCAATTGCCAGTTCCGTCGCGCTCGAAACCAGTCGGAGCGAGACATGGTCCTGGCTGTCGCCGCGCCCCCGCAGGCGTTCTTCCAGTACGGCCAGTGACGGCGGCAGAATCAAAATGACGACTGCCTCGGCGTCCTGGGCGCGCACTTGCTGTGCTCCTTGCACCTCGATTTCGAGCAAGAGATCACGCGGTTCGTCGAGCGACGGCTTCGGCGTGCCGTAGAGGTTGCCGTGGAATTCGGCCCATTCGAGGAACTGGTTCGCCGCGATGGCGGCCTCGAACTCAGCCCGCGAGACGAAGTAGTACTCGTCACCGACTTCAGACTCCCGCGGTGCCCGCGTGGTCCACGAGCGCGACAACCACAGCCGGCTATTGAGATCGAGCAGGCGTCGCGTTATGGTGCCCTTGCCGACCCCACCAGGGCCGATCAAGACGACGACCAGCGGCTTAGCGGACAAGAGCGTTGAAGAGTTGTTCGCGCTGACGAGGACCGAGCCCGCGGATCCGACGCGTCTGGGCAATGGCGGCAATCTCCATGATGCGCGCAGCCTTCACTTCACCGATCGCGGGGAGCGCGGCAATGAGGTCGTAGGCGCGCATCTGTGCCACGCATTCTTCGGTCTCGGCCAACGTAAAGATTTCTTCGAGGGAGAGCTCACCACTCTTCACGAGACGCTTCACCTCGGCACGGCGACGTCGGTTGGCGACAGCAATCTTCGAGGCCGCTTCGCGCTGCGCTTGAGTAAGTGACGGAGGAACCGGTGGCACGACTGCAAGATTACCGCAGGCCTTGAACCCCTCCTAAAGCGAGTTTGCCAAATCGTCACGCCAACGTCGCACGCTGTCCGTCAACGCCCCGCGATCGGGGCCGACCGACAGAATTGCTCGCGACACATTGACGACCACGCTGCCCTTGGGGCAGCGGGCGAAGAGCCGTCCGACCTGGTCGGGGGTGGCCCCCTGCGCGCCCACACCGGGCACCAAATACGGTCCGTGCAGACGGGATAGGTCGAAACGCGGCTGGTGTCGGGTGGCACCCAGCACCACGCCAACGCCGCCCAGGCCTTCACCGTTGCGGTTGTACTCAGCCACGCTTCGCAGCACCATGTCCTCGACGGCCTCGTCCTCAGAGGTGCGCGCCTCTTGGAGCGTGCGGCCTTCGGGGTTCGATGTGGCGGCGAGAAGAAACACTCCCTTGCCGGCCGGAACGCGATCAAAGAACGGCGTCAGTGCGGCCACCCCGGTGTAGGGGCTTACGGTCACGGCGTCACAGCTCAGGGGCGACTTGTCGTCGAGCCAGGCCTCGGCGTACCCCTCGTTGGTGGCGCCAATGTCGCCGCGCTTGGCGTCCGCGATGACCATCATGCCGGCGTCGCGTGCTTCTGACAACAGTCGCTCAAGGATGACATAGCCCGCGGCGCCGAAGCGCTCGAAGTAGGCCACTTGCGGCTTGATGACCGCGGCATTACCCAGTGCGGCCTCAAGCACCGACAGGGCGAAGAACTCGAGACCTTCAATGGCGTCATCGCGTCCCCAGCTTTCGAGCAGTGTCTTCGAGGGGTCAATGCCAACACACAGCGGTCCGAACTCCTGCACGCGCTGCTGTAGTCGCAGACCAAATGTCTCAGCCATGGGCCGCTCCTCTAAGTTCACTCGGTGACGACACGCCGTGTCGGCGCATCCACTTTTCGGCAGCGTCCTGCACCAACCACGGAGCCCGCGGATTGGCGAACGTGGCGGTGCCGACTTCAACGACGGACGCGCCGGCCATCAACATGGCAATGGCGTCATCACCCGTCGTCACTCCGCCCACACCCACGATGCTGGCGTCGGGAAAGGCGCGGTGGCATTCGAAGACCGCGCGCAGCGCCACTGGCAAGATGCCCGTACCGCTCAAACCTCCGCCGCCGTTGCCCAGCGAGGGGCGACGCTTCTCGATGTCGATGGACAGGCCCAGCACCGTGTTCACCAACACCAGGGCGTCGGCACCGGCGGCGAGCGCCGCTTCGGCGATCGAAACGAGGTCAGGGGTATTGGGACTCAGCTTCACCCAGAGCGGCAGTCCGGCCGCCTTCGAAGCGGTAACCACCGCCGCGGTCGTTGCTGCGGAGTGGGCGAAAATGCTCGAGCGACTCTCAAGGTTCGGACAGCTGGCGTTGACTTCCACGGCCACAACATCAGCCCCACGCATCGCTTCGGCGGCCTGCGCGAACTCGTCAACGGTGCGCCCCCAAATGGAGGCGACGACGTCAGCGCCACGGGCGCGCGTCTTGGGCAGGTAGTCGCGGCGCCACGCCTCGACACCAGGGCCCGCGAGGCCAACGGCGTTCAGCATGTCCTCGCCGGAGGCGGCCACCCGAGGGGCGGGGTTTCCCTCCCACGGAAAGACGGCCAGTGATTTGTTCACGACTGCACCCAGCGTCGCCAGGTCGCCGTAGTCGGCCAGTTCGTCGCCGTGGCCGGCGGTGCCGGCGGCCGTTAAGACGAACGAACGGAGTTCCACTCCCCCGACGCGCGTGGCGCGATTCATGCGTGCAACTCCTGAAGTGAACGAACGCTCCAGCCATGGGCTCGCGAGTCCGCAATACCCTTGACCGCCGCGTAGGCAGCACTCATGGTCGTCAGGCAGGAGACCTTGTGGACCGTGGCCGCGGTACGAATCGCGACACCGTCGGCGCGGGCGCTCCGTCCCGAGGGGGTGTTGATAACCAACTGCACCTGACCCGAGGCGATGAGGTCGGCCGCAGTCACGTGGTCTTGACCATCGGCGATCTTGCCCACCAGCGTGGTGACCTCGAGCCCCTGTTCCTGCAGGTAGGCCGCGGTACCGGCGGTGGCGGCCAGGGTGAATCCGAGGTCGCGCAACTGGCGAGCCACGTCAAGGCCAGCCTCCTTGTCGCGGTCGGCCAGCGAGAAGAAGACCTGACCGGCGTCGGGCAGGCGCGTGCCGGCGGCCAGCTGTGCCTTAGCGAAGGCGATACCGAAGCTCTCACCGATACCCATGACTTCACCGGTCGAACGCATTTCTGGTCCGAGCAGCGTGTCCACCTTGGGGAATCGGTTGAAGGGCAACACGGCTTCCTTGACACTGACGTACGAGGGGTGCGGCGTCTCGGCCGGCACCACGCCCTGCGCGCGCAAGTCGGCTAGGGAGACGCCCATCATGACCCGTACCGCAACCTGGGCCAGGGGGACACCGGTGGCCTTCGCGACGAAGGGAACCGTGCGGCTCGCCCGAGGGTTCGCCTCGAGGACGTAAACCTCGTCGTCCTTGACCGCGTACTGCACGTTGATCAAACCAATCACACCCAGTGCCGTCGCAATACGCTCCGTGGCGTCGCGCAGGGCGGCCACCACCGTCGGTGACAGGGTCTGGGGCGGCAGGGCGCAGGCCGAGTCGCCCGAGTGCACACCGGCCTCCTCCACGTGTTCCATGACGCCGGCGATGTAGATGTCGCCGGACTGGTCGCGCACCGCGTCCACGTCGACTTCAATGGCGTCTTCGAGGAAGCGGTCGAGGAGAATGGGGCGACTCTGGGAGACCCCGCCCTCGCGCGCGAGTGAGCCGTGCGCACTCGTCAGGTCGGCCATGACGCGCTCGAGCGATGCGTGGTCGTAGACGATCTCCATGGCGCGGCCGCCGAGCACGTAGCTCGGGCGAACCAGCACGGGGAAGCCAATGCGCTCGACGATGGCCTGGGCTTCGCTCAAGGTCAGTGCGACGTCACCCGGAGGTTGGCGCAGCCCAATCTCCTGGCAGAGCGCCGACCACTGTTCGCGGTCTTCGGCCAGGTCGATGGAGGCCACGGGCGTGCCAAGAACCAGTGCGGGGTCGATACTGTGCGAGAGCTTCAGTGGCGTCTGACCGCCGAGCGAGACGACCACGCCGGCGATTGAGGCCCCGTCGCTGCAGGCGGCGGTTTCAGCCGCGAGCACCGCGGCCAAGTCTTCGGGCGTCAGCGGCTCGAAGTAGAGGCGGTCCGATGTCGAGTAGTCGGTCGAGACCGTCTCGGGGTTGCAGTTCACCATGACCGTTTCGTAGCCCATGTCGCGCAGGGCCATTGCGGCGTGGACGCAGCAGTAGTCAAACTCGATGCCCTGACCGATGCGGTTCGGGCCCGACCCCAGAATCACCACGCGGTCTTTGGGCGAGGAGCGCACTTCACTCTCGTCTTCGTAGGTGCTGTAGTGGTATGGCGTCTGGGCATCGAACTCGGCGGCGCAGGTGTCGACCGTCTTGTAGGTCGTCACCACGCCCACGGCCTCGCGGGCTGCCTTGACCTCGGCCGCTGGTCGGCCAGTGAGGGCCGCTATCTGGGCGTCAGAGAAGCCACGCTGCTTGATGCGGCGCCAGGCGCGGCGATCCAGGGCGTCAATGTCGACGTCCTCACGGAGTTCGCGACCGGTTTCGACCAGATCGGCCAGCTCCTGAATGAACCAGCGGTCAATCTTGGTGCGCTCGACCACTTCGTCTTCGGTGGCACCGCGACGGATGATTTCGTGCAGGGCGTAGAGGCGCTCGGGCGTCGCCACGATGCAGCGGTGCCAGAGTTCGTCGTCACTCAGTCCGTCAAACTCGGTGTTGTCAGCCGGCACGAAGCCCAGGCGTCCCTGCTCGAGGGAGCGGATGGCCTTCTGCAGCGATTCGGAGAAGGTGCGACCAATCGCCATAACCTCACCCACTGACTGCATGCGGGTGCCCAGTTCGGGCGTGGCGCCAGGCAACTTCTCGAAGGCCCAGCGAGGGATCTTGGTCACGACGTAGTCAATCGTCGGTTCAAAACTCGCCGGCGTGGTGGCGGTGATGTCGTTGCTGATTTCGTCGAGGGTGTAGCCCACGGCGAGACGCGCGGCGATCTTGGCGATTGGGTAGCCCGTCGCCTTTGACGCCAGCGCCGAGGAGCGACTCACGCGCGGGTTCATCTCGATAACGAGGCGCTGACCGTTCACGGGATTCACCGCAAACTGGACATTTGATCCACCCGTCTCCACGCCGACGCGACGCAGCACCGCGAAGGCGTCGTCACGCATGGCCTGATATTCCACGTCCGAGAGCGTCTGCTGGGGCGCGACGGTGATGGAGTCACCGGTGTGAACGCCCATCGGGTCGAAGTTCTCGATACTGCAGACGATGATGCAGTTGTCTTTGGTGTCGCGGATGACTTCGAGCTCGTACTCTTTCCATCCCGCAATCGACTGCTCCACCAGAATTTCGCGCACCGGGGAGGCTTCAATGCCCTCGTGGGCCAGCACGCGGAAGGTCGCTTCATCGTGGGCGATACCGGTACCGGCGCCACCGAGGATGAAGGAGGGGCGAATGATGATTGGATAGCCAATCTCGGTGGCGATGGCGACCGCCTCCTCGACGCTGTGGGCGAAGCCCGAGACGGGCACCGCGAGGCCAATGTCGGCCATCGCGGCCTTGAACTGCTCGCGGTCTTCGGCGGTGGTGATCGCCTCGGGGCGGGCGCCAATAACCTCAACGCCATACTGATCGGGCACACCCTTGGCCACGAGCTCCATGGTCAAGTTGAGGGCCGTCTGGCCACCGAGAGTCGGCAGCAGCGCGTCGGGGCGCTCCTTGGCGATGATCTGCGTTAGCACGTCCACGTCGAGGGGCTCAACGTAGGTGACGTCCGCGGTCGCGGGGTCGGTCATGATCGTCGCGGGGTTGGAGTTCACCAACACCACGCGGTAGCCCTCTTCGCGCAGCACCTGGCAGGCCTGGGTGCCCGAGTAGTCAAACTCGCAGGCCTGACCGATCACAATCGGTCCCGAGCCAATCACCATGATGGTCTTGATATCAGTACGACGAGGCATTAGTTCTTCTCCAACTGTCCGGTGCGAAGCAGGGTCTCAAAGCGGTCAAACAGGTAACGGGCGTCGTGTGGGCCGGGACCCGCTTCGGGGTGATACTGCACCGAGAAGCAGCGGTCCGCCGCCGAAGCGACGCCTTCAATCACGCCGTCGTTCAGGTTGATGTGACTGACGACGCCACGCGACAGGGAGTCGGGGGTCACGGCGTAGTTGTGGTTCTGCGCGGTGATTTCGATCCGGCCCGTGGCCAGGTCGTGCACCGGGTGGTTCGAGCCATGGTGGCCGAAGGGCAGCTTGTAGGTGGTGGCGCCGAGGGCCGTCGCCAGGAGCTGGTGGCCCAGGCAGATACCGAACAAGGGAACCTCACCAATCAGTGACTCGATCACCGCCGCTTCACGTGGGAGGGCGGCGGGGTCGCCGGGTCCATTGGAGAGAAACACGCCGTCGGGCGACAGCGCGCGCACCTCGTCGGCCGTCGTTGATGAGGGCACCACCGTCACGGTGAATCGCTCGGCCAGTTGGCGAACCATGGTGGTCTTGATGCCGTAGTCGAAGGCGACGACGTGGAGGTCGCCACCCCCCCGTCGATACGCCTCGGGGGTCGAGACACGGCTCACGAAGTCAGTGCCGTCAGTGCCAGTGGCGGTCATCGCGGCGGCTCGCAACGTGGCCTCGCTGGCGCGTCCAAACGCTCCGGGCAGGGCACCGTGGTTGCGCAGGTGACGCGTCAAGCGGCGAGTGTCGATGCCGACAATCGCGGCAATGCCGTGGTGTACCAGCAGCGACTCGAGGGCTCCGGTGGAACGCCAGTTCGAGGGCGAGGTAGCCAGGTCGCGCACCACAATGCCATTGCAGTAGGGACGCAGGGCTTCGTCGTCGATGCTGGTCACGCCGTAGTTGCCAATGTGGGGGTAGGTGAAGGCGATGATCTGACCGGCGTAGCTGGGGTCGGTAATGACCTCCTGGTACCCGCTGAGAGCGGTATTGAAGACAAACTCACCGGTGGTCACGCCACTCTCGGGCAAGTGGCCCGCGGCGTAGCCCTCAAACGTGGTGCCGTCAGCCAGAACCAGTAGTGCGGGTGGGCGAATCATTGGAGTTCTCCTTCGTTGACGACGAGGCTGCCACGAACAATGGTGCTGCGCACCCGTCCGTGGAGTTCTCGACCGTGATACGGCGTGTTCGTTGCACGCGACGCCAGCTGGTGCTTGTCGACGCGCCACGTTTCATTCGGGTTGAAGATCACAATGTTGGCGTCCTCGCCAACGCTCAACGCACCACCGTGGGCGCTGAGTCCGACGCGGTGGTCCTCGCGTCGCAACTGCGCAATACGTGCCGGGCCGCGCGACAGCACGTTGAAGAAGCCAACGGGGTTGTCTCGCAGCACGTCGAAGGTCAGCGACGCGGCGTGTTCGAGGTTGAGCATGCCGGCCGGTGCCTCATCAAAGGGCAGGTCCTTTAGTTCCGGGGTGTGGGGCGCGTGGTCGGTCGCGACCGCGTCCACCGTGCCATCCAGGAGTGCCCCACGCAGCGCCAGCACGTCACTGGACGTGCGCAGTGGAGGATGCACCTTGAACAGCGAGTCAAATCCCTCGCAGGCCTCTTCGCTCAGAGTGAAGTGGTGCGGCGCAATTTCGCTCGTCACGTCCAGTCCTTGGGCTCGAGCTTCGTTCACCAGCGCGAGGGACCGTGCCGTTGACAGGTGCAAGAAGTGGAGCCGACCGCCCGTGAGGCGCAGCAGTTCAATGTCGCGCATCACCATTAGCTCCTCGGCGAGTGCCGGACGTCCGATGAGACCCAGACGCGCACTCACCGCACCCTCGTTCATCGAACCACCACCGGCCAGCGCTTCGTCCTCGCAGTGCTGCGCGAGGCGAACACCGAGCGGTGCCGTGTATTCCAATGCGCGACGCATGAGTGCGGGGTTCTGTACCCCAGTGCCGTCATCCGTGAAGAGTCGAACACCCAATGCAGCCATTTCGGCAATCGGCGCAAGGGCCGTGCCGTGGCGACCGACGGTAATGGCGCCCGCCACTGCGACGTCCAATCGGGTCTTGGCCCCCTGGGCTAAGACGTAGGAGACGAGGGCGACGTTGTCGAGGGCCGGCTCCGTGTTGGGCATAGCCACGAGTGCGCCGTACCCACCGAGGACGCCCGCGTTGGCGCCACTCTCAATCGTTTCGGCGGCTTCTCGACCTGGCTCACGCAGGTGCGTGTGGATGTCAACAAACGCCGGTCCCACCCAGCAGCCGGTGGCATCAATCACCTCAGCGCCCGCAGCACTGAGCCCGGTCCCCACCTCGGCGATCACGCCATCGCGGATCAGCAGGTCCGTGACCTGGGTGCCCGTGGGGCCCACCACAAGTCCGTTGCGAATCAGTATGGTCATTCCAGCTCCTTCGTTCCTGCCACGCTCAAATACAGCACCGCCATGCGCACCGGCACGCCATTGGCGACCTGGCGCGTCATGTACGCGTTCTCGCGATCCGCCACAAGGGAATCAATCTCCACCCCACGGTTCATGGGACCGGGGTGTAGGACAATTGTTCGTGGGTCCATCGACGCCATGCGCTCGGCGGTCAGTCCGTAGGTGAAGGTGAACTCCGAGAGTGAAGGAACGAACGCTCCCGTACCGCGCTCGTGCTGAAGCCGCAATAAGCCGACGACGTCCGCCCAGGCCAATGCCTCGTCGAAGTCAGTCACCACCGTGACCGGCCACCCCGTCAGATCGTTGGGCAACAGTGTGCCGGGCGCGGCGACGCGAACCTCGGCACCCAGTGCGCTGTAGGCGGCAATGTCGGAGCGGGCGACACGTGAGTGGCGAATGTCACCGACGATCAGCACCTTGAGCCCCTTGAAGAGCTCAGCGCCGGTCTCTGACCCCAGGGCGCCCTGACGCTCGGCGAGGATCTCGCGAACGGTAAAGACGTCCAGCAGGCCTTGTGTTGGGTGCTGGTGGAGACCGTCACCGGCGTTGATGACCCGCACATCAGGAACGAAACGGCTCACCTGCACCGCCGCGCCCGATGACTTGTGGCGCAGCACTACCGCGTCGAGACCGAGGGCGTCGATGGTGGCAATGGTGTCGCGAAGCGATTCGCCCTTCTTCACGGAGCTCGAAGCCACTGCGAGTGACACCACGTCTGCACCGAGACGCTTAGCCGCGGTCTCAAAACTCAAGCGGGTCCGCGTGGACTCCTCGAAAAACAGCGAGGCCACCACCCGACCCTTGAGGGCCGGCACCTTCTTGATAGTGCGCTGGTTGACCTCGACGAACGATTCGGCGGTGTCCAGAACTTCCACAATGGTGCTGGCAGAGACCCCGTTTAGGGTCAGCAGATTTTGACCACGCAAACTCATGAAGCCTCCTTCGTGCCGAGCCAGACACCATCCAAGGTGGCCTGAACCGACTCGTTCAGCGAGGTCGGCAGGTTCTTGCCGACGAAATCGGGACGAATTGGCAACTCTCGGTGACCACGGTCAACCAGTGTCGCGAGTTGAATGGCCGCGGGGCGCCCCCAGTCCGAGAGGGCAAGGAGCGCGGCGCGAATGGTGCGGCCGGTGAAGAGTACGTCATCAACAAGGATGACGGTTGCCCCGGTGAGATCGCCCGACAATGTCGTGAGCGAAGATTCCTTCAGGGGCGTTGTTTCGATGTCGTCTCGGTAGAAGGCGACATCAAGGGCGGCGACACGCACGGCCTCACCGGCGATGTCGGCAAGCAGGGCACCAAGCCGTTCGGCAATCGGGACCCCCCCGCGCTGAAGGCCGACGAGCACCAGACCGGTAACGCCCTGGTTGCGCTCGATGATTTCGTGGGCCATGCGCTTCATGGCGCGCGCTACATCGTCACTCGTCAAGAGCTGACTTTTAGCAAAAAACGCCAGTCCGCGTATGCGGTCCTGGCGTGGTTCCTCTATTTTCATTCTTCTCCTGTCGTACGAGCCTCACGGGACTCGCTTCACGACAGTTCTTCGTGGGCGCCGGTTTTCCGGCGCCCACGAAGACCTGTGGTACTTAGTGGATGACGTTAACTGTAGTCGTTACAGCCGAGCCAATGACGGCGGAAACCGCCACCCAGACCCAGAACAGGCGGACCAGGCGAGCCTGGTACCACTTGGTGCCGTTGATAACGCCACGGGCCGAGCGAATCGCCAGGCCAACGCCAAGGAAGGCCAGCACGAACAAGTGGATCATGCCCGAACCGATAATGACCATCATCGACGAGTCGTACGCGGTGTACGACATGGTCTGCGAGTCATTCACCGCAACGAAAATCTGCGGAATGTTCTGCAACTGCTTGATGGTCAAGACGATGGCCACGACGGTCACCGCAACGGCCAACCAGGACGTCGCCGAGTACGCCTTAGCGTTACCCGTCTTCCGAAGCTGCTTTTCAGCGCCCCAGACGATGGCCGCGCTAAGCACCGTAACCAAGGTCACAATCCAGTTGAGGCTGGCCGACAACTTGCCGACCGTAATCAACGTGGGGTTCGCCAAGGTGCCGTTCGCCTGAGCGTTCTCGAACCAGGCGTAGCTGTGGCCGGTGTAGCCCATCATCGACATCCAGTGACCCTGGGTGTTGACACCGCGCAGGTACAGGTAGGTGAAGAGCAGGGCTGACATGGTGATCATGTCACCGCCGATGAACAGCCAGATGGCCATCCGTTGGCGACCGTCGACTACCTCGGGTGGCTCGTGGTGCCCACCGTCGTGACCGCCGTGCTGGTCGTGGCCGTGCGTGTCGTGTTCGGTTGCAGTGTTGCTACTCATGCCTGCACCATTTCCTCTCCATAGTTGTAGGGGTCTTCCGTGATGACAGGCAACACGTCGAAGTTCTCAAGCGGTGGCGGCGTTGGGACCAGCCACTCGAGTGAGTTGGCGTGCCACGGGTTGGGACCCGAGGGCTCGCCGTGGCTCCAGGAGCGGACAACCGCACCCAGCAGGACGAGCATGCCCGCCATGATCATGTAGGCACCAATGGTGGTAACGAAGTTCGAGTGCTCGAAGAGCATCGAGTACGAAGAGTAGCGACGTGGCATACCCTTCAGACCCGAGATGAACATCGCCAGGAACGTCACCTGAACACCGATGAAGGCCAACCAGAAGGAAATGCGTCCCATGGTCTCGTCCAAGTAACGACCCGTAACCTTCGGGTACCAGAACGCCAGCGCGGCGATAGCGCCAAAGAGCACCGATCCGACGAAGACGTAGTGGAAGTGAGCCGTCACGAACATCGTGCCGTGCAGCTGGTTGTCAATTGGGATGTCCGACAAGTAGATACCGGTGATACCCGCGATGATGAAGTTGAAGATGAATCCAAACAACCACACCGTGGGCAACTTCATCCAGATGTTGCCGCGCCACAGGGTACCGATGATGACCAAGAAGAAGAGACCCGTAGGGATCGAAATCAACTCGGTGGTCAGCATGAACGGTCCACCTAGGGTTGAGGCCCAACCGGTCGTGAACATGTGGTGTGCCCACACCAGGATTGACAGACTTGCCAAACCGGTCATACCGGCAATTGCGGTGCGGTAGCTGAACACGGGCTTGCGTGCCATCACCGACGAGATTTCGAAGAGCGCGCCAACGGCGGGCAGCAAAATCACGTACACCTCAGGGTGACCCATGAGCCAGAACAGGTTGGCCTGCAGCCAGCCCGTACCACCGGCGCTCGAGACGAAGAAGCTCGTCGAGAACGTGCGGTCCATCAGGGTCTGCGACTCCACCAGCGAGAAGAAGGGGAAGGCGTAGAGACCCAGAGCGGCGGCAATCATGGAGGCCCACACGAAGATCGGCAAGCGCGCGAGCGTCATGCCCTTCGTGCGCATCGTCATGACGGTGCAGATGGTGTTGATACCGGCAACGGTCGTAGAGACCGTGAACACGATGATGGACATCGCGAAGAGGTCCATACCAACACCCGCCTGGTCGGCGATGGGCTCAAGAACAACCCAACCCATGGTCAGCGAACCGACAGTCAGCACCGAGAGAAGCAGACCAGCGGCACCCACCAGCGTCCACAACGACAGAGCGTTTAGACGAGGGAAGGCCATGTCGCGTGCGCCGCACATGATTGGTACGACGAAGTTGGCCCACGGGCCCGCAACGGCAACAATCAGAGCGAGGATCATCAACATACCGTGCACTGCGACGAATCCGTTGTACACCTGCTGGTTCACGAAGTGGTTTCCGGGAACGATCAGTTCGGTACGAATCGCCATGGCCAGGATGCCACCGGCACCCAGCAAGACAGCGGTCATAACGATGTACTGGATACCAACGACCTTGTGGTCAGTGCAGTACTTCCAATAACGAGCACGACCCTGGTTCTCACCGGCGTAGTACAGGTCGTCAGCACGGGTGTGGTCCGCACCGATCAGCCAGCGGCCGGGGCCGTTCAGGGCACCGATGCCAAGCCAGAAGCCGAAAATCCAGCCGATGGCGAGCGAGGTGGTGACCAGGTCGTTGTAGTTACGACTCGTTGAGTCGAGGAAGTGGTGGGACAGGAACCATCCCAGCCATGCGAACACCACGCCGCCGATCATGGCGGTGAGGAAGTTCTGTCGACGAGCCAAGCCGCCACCCTTCGATGGGGCGTGAGTCGCGTGTTCGAGTGTTGTTGTCATAACTCTCTCCTATGCCTTCTGCAGCTGCGACTGGGTCGCGAGCCACTTCGAGAACTGTGCCGGGGTAACGACGTTGCCCGTCGTCACCATGAATGCGTGGTTCAGACCACAGAACTGGGTGCACCGGATGTCGAAGCCACCCAGCTTGTTGGGCGTGGTGTGAATCTCGGTGACCGTGCCGGCATTGGCGTCAACCTGGACACCCATGTTGGCAACCCAGAAGCCGTGCGTGATGTCTTCCGACGTAATGCGGAAGTCCACCGTGCGACCCTCGGGAAGCACCAGCGTCGGTGAGGTCACGTTCGTACCGGGGTACGAGAAGGTCCACAGCCACTGCTGACCTGTCACGTTCACGACGAGCGGGTTCGAGCCATTGCTGCCGTCATCCACGGAGAGGGCGCCGAGGCCCCACACCAGGAGGAAAACGGTCAACAGCGTTGAAGCCAAGACCCACGACGTGGTCAAGACTGCGTTTTCGCGCACGGGCTCAGCGGCCTCGGGCACGTCATTGCCGCGGTGAATGTTGTGACGGAGCAGGTGCACCATGGCGGCGTAGACGCCAGCGGCCACGGGCGACGCGGCCACCGAGAAAATCACGATGGTCAAAATCGTCAGGTGCATGCTGCCACTCATGGAACGTGGCATGAATCGTCCTGGCGCCCAGAGCGAGATCGCGATCGAAATCGCGGTCAAGACCACCCAGGTCCAGAACATGCCTTGAAGGCTTCCCTTTTTCTTGTTGTCAGTCATGTTCTTCCTCACTCCACCGACAGGGTGCCGGACATGTAGCCGTACGACGACATTGCGTAACCGAACTGGCCTTCACGCGATCCACCACACGGGAACTCACAGTTCCACTCGTAGACGCCCTTTGAGCCGGTCTTGAACGTGAAGTTCACGATCACGGGCTTGGCGTACTGACCGCTACCAATCGTGACGGCCGAGCCGTTCGTTGAAGGGTCAGCTGGCAGTGGGACGCTCACGAAGATCGGCGTGCCGTTACCAGGGACGCCGCGCAGGGTGAAGGTGTGACCAATGTCGTTCGTGTCCCAACCGCTCAGGGTTTGGACCTTGCCGTAGGTGCTGCCGTTCGTCGAGGGGAACTGGTAGGTCGCCGTCGAAGGAGCGCCGTTGAGCCACACCTTGCTGAAGAAGGAGTTGTTCAAAGCGCCACCAGAGTCGTACTGGTCGATCGTCATGTGCACCGTCGTGTTCGCGGGAACGACCAAGTTGTCGTTCGAGTACGACACCCAGTCGGGGTGAGCCCCACCGGTAGTGCCGTGCTCGCCAGCGAGCGCGTCCGGGTACGAACTAATTGTGATCGTGCAGTTTCCTGGCGACGTCTCCTGACAGTGCAATGCCGCCTGATGCGGTGCGGCACTCGCGAGGGCGAACCCTGCGAGCGCGAGCGCTCCCCCACCAAGAAGAATTGACGCCAGGGCCGTGCCGAATGCCTTCGACCGTTCCATGTGCTCTCCTTGCTAATAACTTCATAAGCGCTTCACAAAAAATTCAGAAACACCCATTGACAAAGATAGCCGCTATCTACGTCATTGCAAGTATCGTGATGAGCAGAAAGAGGAGTTTTGTCTAGGGACCGTTTTCGCATTCATTTAGGGCTCGTCGTTGCCGAATTAATTTGTGTTCCGGCCTTTATTTTCGAGACCTATAGGGCCCAGAGTGGCAACACCCTCTCCTGGGCCTACGTCGTTGAGTGGCCCGTCCTCGGCGGCTACGCCATCTACATGTGGGCCAAGATGCTTCGTGAAGAGCGCGGCGACGACGCTCGGAGTCGCCAGCGTCGTGAACGTGCGAGCACGGCCCAACTAGAAGCGGACGATCCTGAGCTCCGCGCCTGGAACGAGTACCTCGCCCAGGTGCACAAGGACGATCCGTCAGCTAGTCGCTGACGGGGCAAACTTCTTTCCCTGGCGCTCCAGGACCGCAAACAGAGATCCGTCTCGCTGGACCAGACGGCGAATAACGAGCACGAGGCAGGGCACCGCCCAGAAGTCGCCGCAAATCCACAGAATGGCGGCAGCGAGCTGTTGCTGCTGAAAAGCGGCCGCTGGTGAAAGGCCAGTACCCGTCATCCCAGGCATATTCGGCATATATGACATCGTCATGACGCTGTACCACGACGCCTTGGTGAAAATGGACATCGACATCGCCACCACCAGCATTTCCACCATGGTGGCGATCACCATCAGAAATTGAATGCGCAGTCGGGTGCGCACCCGCCGGGGCCATGACGGAATCAGAAAGTGGAAGAAGAAGAGGCCGGAGAGAAAGAAGGCCGGCTCCATCCCCCACGCCATCCAGCCGTTGTGGAGCATGACGGCATCAAAGACCCTAGGCAGGTGGGCCGCCACCATCACCACATTCATCACGATGGCCGCCACGATGGCATTAGCCACAACACGTGGTACTCGGAGTCGGCGCCGCACGTGCCACCAGCGCAAGAGTCGACGGCGGGGACCAATCGGCACCAGCCACGCCCACTCACGCAGGGTCGCCCCCGCGATGAGGCCCATGGGCACGGCAAACATGACGATCACGTGGGAAATCATGTGATCGGGCAGATTCATCATGCCGCGTTGCGCAAACGAGGAGCCCGTCGCCCACCACAGCGCCACCCAGCTGGCCATCGTGACGCTAAACCGAAGCACGGTGCCGCGGCGGCGATGAGGTCGTCGTGCGAAAGCACCAATCGTGAGTGCCGCTCCGCAAATCGCAACGACGCTCACGGGATTCATTACGACAGACCGATCTGGTGGAGCAACGCAACGGTCTCAGCGACGTCAGAATCCTGCGTCGCCGTTGCACCGCTGCCCGGGTCATCGGGAATGATCCAGCGAAGGTGCCCACGGGGGTCAATCACGAAGAGAAAGTCAGAGTGAACACTCATCTTGCTCGTGGGAACGTTTTCCACCGAGATGCCCCAGCTGCGCCAGACGCTGCGGAGTGTGGCAAGGGGGCCATCGACAAAGTGGAAGCCCGGCACCGAATTCAGCTGGTGCTGCGCCACAAACGACTGAACGTTCTGTTCGGTTTCGTGAAGTGGATTCGCGGCCACGCCAACGGTGTCAAGTTTGACGTTGGGTCCAAACGCTGCCCGAACTGCCTTGAGCTGCGCGGCCAGCAACGGGCAGTCGGTCCAGCACACGGGGTCCAGGAAGGTCAACACGGTGTAGTGATCCGACACGCCCCCGAGGTGGTACGACACACCGTGCTGATCGCGCAAGGTGAAGCTCGGGGCGGCACTATTGACGCCCGACGCGTAGACGTTCGTCGCCACGAAGAACGTATTCTCGGTTGGCTGGGTAACCGACCATCCCATGAGGCCCACGCTGTAGACAATCATGGCGAACGCGATGCTCACTAAGACGCCACCGCTCAGCGAACGGAGCTCCTGTGGCGCACGGCGCTCAATTGGTGCCTGTGCGGCAAACCGCGGTGCGGCAGCCAGTGTCAACGCAGCCAGCGGCACCAGCGAGTTGAAGTCCGTCGCGACACCGCCCCAGAATGCTGCGTCCTGGGCCACAAACCAGAAGAACAGCGCACCCGCAACCGTCGTCCACACGGGCCAGTTCCAACGGCGCGTCGGGGCCATCCACAGCCCCACAGCGCTCACCAGGAGCCACAAAATGATGGCAATATTCGCACCGCCACCCAACTGCCCCGCCACCTTGCCGCCGTGGAGCGCGATCCATGACACCCAGTGCGGCTGGGCCGACTGCGTCATGGTCTGTGACATCGTCGTGAGGGCGTTGGCATTGCCGCCCTGCCAGAAACCCGTTGAGGGGAGGCACTGGCGAAGCGCACCCAGGGCTAAGACCACACTCACGAAGCGAAGGGTGATCGCCGTGAAGTACTTCGAGAACCGTTCGTTCGTGAATGCGAGAAACACGCCAGCGACCACGTAGAACAAGGTTGCGCCGGGCCAGCCGAAGAGCACGGAGTTTCCGGGGGTGAAAATGCCTCCGGCGCCGTTACCGACAAACCAAATCATTGCGGCCCAGCCCACTGAAACAAGGGCAGCGGCACGACTGACCAGGCCGTTGGACAAAAGAAACACCAGTCCGATACCGACTTGAATCCACGCCGTGCCCACCGCGAGGTGGAGCGGGTGCTGGTTCCACACGTTGATGGCGTGCTGCATCAACGAGTGCAACCACCCCGGCGTGCCCGCCATAGCGGGGGCGACAACATTGTTGGCGAGCCCCAATGGCATACCGGGTTGGAACTGCAAAATCCCGTCAACCAGCCAGATGAGCCCGAACAGCCAACGGAGGTAGGTGCGGCTGCGAGGCTCGCTCAACCCCGCGGCCGACAGGTTGAACTGTCGCAGGCGGCCCGATACCAACGCGCCAAGCAGGACGAGTAAACCAAGGGCAACAAACAACTCAACCGCCACCACGTACAACTGGTGACGGAACAGTTGAACAACGAGAAAGTTCGTCAGATTGATCTGACCGTTGTTCATGACCATGGGGGTCTCCTAAAGGTTCAAATCGCGCACAACGCCCGACAACACACCATTGACAAAATACGGCGCGTCGTCCCCAGAATAGGTGCGAGCAATCTCGACCGCTTCGTCCATCACGACGGCCTTCGGCGGGGCGTCCTCGCTGAGAAGTTCGCCAATGGCGATCTCCATAACGAGTCGGTCAACCAGCGAAATGCGCTCCAGCGGCCAGTCAATCGAATTCGCGCTGATTAGCTCATGCGCCCGTGCCCGATGGAGTTCGGCGGCGTGAAGCAGCACGATGGTGTATGGGTCGGGCGTGACCGCCAGTTCATCAAGAATTGCCGCGACGTCGCGTTCTTTGATTGATGATTCGTACAGAAGCTCCAGCGCTCGCTCCCGAGCCAGGTGGCGCTGATCGCCGAGGGACGTCACTAGGCGCGCGTCATGTACTCGCCGGTGCGAGTATCAACCTTGATGACCTCGTCGGGGCCGACGAACAGCGGAACCTGCACCACAAAGCCGGTTTCCAGCGTGGCGGGCTTGCGAGCACCGGACACGCGGTCGCCCTGAATGCCGGGCTCGGTTTCGGTGATGCGAAGCTCGACGGAGGCGGGCAGTTCCACGCCAATGACTTCGCCTTCGTAGGAGACGATCATGGCCTTGCCCGTCTCCTTGAGGAAGTTCGCGGCGTCGCCAAGGCTCTTGGAAGCAACGGCGATCTGGTCGAAGGTGTCCTGGTCCATGAAGATGTAGTCGTCACCATCGCGGTAGAGGTACTGGGTGTCGGCCTTGTCGATGATGGCCTGCTCCAGGCGCTCGCCCGAGTTGTAGGTGCGCTCAATGACGGCACCGGTGCGGGCGTTGCGCAGCTTGGTGCGAACAAACGCGCCACCCTTGCCGGGCTTGACGTGCTGGAATTCGATGACCGTGAACAGGCCTTCGGCGATGTTCAGGGTAATGCCGTTTTTGATGTCAGAAGTGTTGATTGCAGCCATGAGGCTCTTTCCCTTTCGGTAACGTGCCGTCCCATCTTAGGGAACGAACCGCCCCGAGCGGTGTCTTAGGCCAGGAGAGACAGTGCGGCGTCCACGGCCAGGTCATAACTCAAGGCGCCAAAGCCCGCAATGGAGCCGTTGACGACGCCGGCCAACGTGCTGACGTGGCGAAACGGCTCCCGTGCCGCAGGATTCGACAGGTGGACCTCAATCTTGGGCCCTGGGAATATGGCCAGGGCATCGGCCAGGGCCCACGAGGTGTGGGTGAGTGCCCCAGCATTGAACACAATCGCCGCGGCCGTCGTCCGAGCGTCGTGAATTGCCTCAATGAGGACGCCTTCGTAGTTCGACTGCACGTGCCGCACGGTAAAGCCGGCCGCTTCGGCGCGAGCCCGTACCCGCGAGACGTGGTCGTCGAGCGTCTGCGAGCCGTAGATCTCGGGACTGCGAGTCCCGAGGAGGTCCAAGTTGGGGCCGGACAAGACGAGTAGTTCGTTGCTCACTGGGTTCCTCCTAAAAAGGCATCGTAGGTGGTGCGAATATCGTCCGCGGTGATGTCGGAAATAAGTCGGAAGCCCGTTGGCGTCGGCAAGACAAACGTCAACCCGTGGTGCGCCTTCTTGTCTCGACCCATGAGTACCAACAGTTCATCGATGTCCATCGGAAATGGCAGCGTCGAGGGCAACCCGAAGTAGTCCACGACGGCGTCAGTAACTTCCACCTGGTCACTATCAACGAGACCGCACTGCGCCGCCAACCGGACCGCGAAACGCAATCCAATGGCCACGGCCTCACCGTGACGCAGGGCGTCGAGGTCGCGCGCCAACGCCAAGCGTTCAATCGCGTGGCCGAACGTGTGGCCGTAATTGAGGAGCGCTCGCTCCCCCGTCTCTTCGAATTCGTCGGCGGCCACGATCCGAGCTTTCAGACCCACGGCAAAGGCGATCAGGTCCTCGAGCGACTGCGTCGCGAGGTCCTCGAGTGGTCGTCCTTCAAGCAGCCAGCACTTCGCTACCTCGCCCATACCACCGCGGTGTTCACGGGCGGGCAGCGTGGCGAGCGCGTCGAGGTCGCAGAAGACGGCGCGCGGTTGATGAAACGAGCCCACCAAATTTTTCCCAGCGGCGATATTGATTCCCGTTTTGCCACCAATGGCGGCATCCACCTGACCCGCTATCGATGTCGAGACGTGAATGACCGCAATGCCGCGGAGGTACACCGCGGCGGCGAAGCCCACCACGTCGGTTGTCGCCCCACCACCAACGGCCACCACCACGTCATGACGCGACAGCCCCAATGCTGCGAACCGGTCGCACAGCACCGCCACGGTCTCAATTGATTTCGCCGCTTCGCCGTCGGGGATGGTGATGACGTCGGTGGGCAGACCCGTCGTGACTGCGGCCCACTCCTGATTCGCCAGCGATGTTGTTGTCACCACCGCTGCCACACGTGCACGCGGTGCAACGCGGCTGATTTCGTTCGCGAGCAGGTTTCGAACTCCAGCACCGATATGAACGTCGTAGGGGTGATCGCGCAATGGCACTCGGATGATCACGACACACGCTCCATCTGACCCAATATTTCTTTTGTCACGTCGACAACGTCACCCGAGGCGTCGACACGAATGGAGGCCACTGCCTCGTAAAGGGGGGCGCGCCGTTCGCGCAGCAGACGCAGCGCAGCCGCGCGGTCGTCGCCCAGGAGAGGTCGGTCACCACCTTCGGTGCGAGCCAACAAGATGTCGTCGGGGGCGTCGAGCCACACCGTGAAAGCGCGCTCCAACAACAATCGAGAATCTTCGGTCGTGACCACGCCACCGCCAGTGGCGATCACGACATCGAGGGCAAGAAGCTCGGCCAAGAGCTCCGTTTCGGCGGTCCGAAAGGCCGCTTCACCTTCGGCGCGAAGAAAGTCCGGCACGGAGATGCCGCGGACGTGCGCAAAGTACTCATCGGCGTCAATTGCTTCAACAGCCAGTGCTGCAGCCAATGCTGTCGCCACCGTCGACTTACCCACACCGGGGAGTCCGACGAGAACGACGCGTGCCACGACTAGGCCGGCCGTGCCGACGATGAGGTGGAGCCGAGGTTGGCCAGGTAGGTGTCGTGATTGCGCACGAACTCTTCGAGAGAGTCGCCGCCGAACTTCCGCACCGCTTCATTGGCCAGGACCAGAGCCAGCATGGCTTCAGTCACGACACCCAGCGCCGGCACCGCCGTCACGTCGGTGCGTTCCTTGAACGACACCGTGGCGTCGCCCGTTGAGACGTCCACGGTTTCGAGGACTGGTCGATTCAGCGTGGCGAGTGGCTTCATGGCGACCCGCGCGATGACGGGCGCACCCGACGTCATGCCACCCTCGAGACCGCCGGCGTGGTCACTGCGACGGGCGTAGCCACCGGCGTTTGAGGCATCAGCGAAAATGGCGTCGTGTGCCACCGATCCACGCTGCGCGGCCTGCGCCATGCCGTCACCAATTTCCACGGCCTTCACGGCCTGGATGCTCATCAAGGCGGCGGCAATTAAGCCGTCAAGCTTACGGTCCCAGTGCACGTGACTGCCGAGTCCCACGGGCACGCCGTAGGCGATGACTTCGACAATGCCACCGAGCGAGTCGCCGTCTTTGGCGGCGGCTTTGATCTCCTCGATCATGGCCTCAGTAGCGGCCTCGTCAAAGCACCGCACTTCGTTTTCGTCAACGAGCCCAAGTTCGTCGGGTCCGGGACGACGGTCGGCCGGCGATGCCGCCGCACCAACACGCACCACGTGCGACACGATTGAGACGCCGATTTCGGCGAGCAGGGCCTTCGCGAGCGCACCGGCCACGACACGGGCGGCCGTTTCGCGAGCACTCGCCCGCTCCAGCACGTCTCGAGCGTCGTCGAACGCGTACTTCTGCATGCCGACGAGGTCAGCGTGTCCCGGGCGAGGGGTCGTCAACTTGTCGCTCGGCGTGCCGGGCGCCGCGGACATCTCCTGCTCCCACTTGGGCCATTCCGAGTTGAGGATTTCTATCGCTACCGGTGAGCCAAGGGTCCGACCGTGACGAATACCGCCGGTCAGACGCAAGACGTCGCGTTCAAAGCGCATACGGGGTCCGCGTCCGTACCCCAGGCGACGACGAGCCAGCTGGTCGGCAATGGCTTCCTCAGTGATGGGCAGACCCGCGGGCAACCCTTCAACGATGACGGTCAGGGATGGCCCGTGGCTCTCGCCGGCAGTGAGGAATCGCAACATAGACTAATTCTAGGTCTTTGGCGAATCAGCCTCTAGTGCGCGTCAGCGTAGAAGGGGTTGACACCCGACGCGTGGTCGGTGACATCGCGTACGTCGGTCAGTTCGGGAATCGCGTCACGAAGCGCGGTTTCGATACCCTGCGTCAAGGTCAGACGGCTCATCGAGCAGCCCTGGCAGCCGCCGGACATCTTGATGTAGGCCACGTTGCTTTCGGTGTCGAGGGCCACGAGGTCGGCGCGGCCACCGTGTGAGGCGATCGACGGATTGACCTGCTCGTCGAGGACTGCCACGGCCCGTCGGGCCAGTTCACTCTCGATACCGAGCGCGAGAATCTCTGCGGGCACGCCGGGGTTCATCTCCTGCGGCGTCGGGTGGTTGGGGTTCACGAGGACCAGGCCACCACCGCCGGCACTGGCGAATTCGAGGCGACTGCCCTTGAGGCGGTCAATGCTGGCGGCCGGAATGACGATGGTCACGTCGCCGTCACGGCCAATCACGGCACCTTCGGGAGCGTCAGCAACATCGGAGAAGTACAGGTCGTAGGCGTAGCCGTTGCCCTGGGTGCCGGTGACTTCAATAAAGAGACCGAGTCCCTCGTTCGGCTGCTCGCCGGCCATGGCGTCGAGGACGATGTTGCGGGCTTCGTCAGTGAGCGAAAGGACGTCAAATGTGGAGTCGGTCATGGCTTCAGTTTAGGGGCGCACGCCACTGAGCCAACCAACTAAGTTCGTGCCGTGACAAATCCCTCCCTCGACACGCACGAATGGATGAGCTTCGTTGACGACGATGGCGCCTCGTGGTTGGTCGACATCACCTTCCTGCTCAGCAACTGGAACTGCATCTTCGGCAATGGGTGCCAGGGTGTCCTGACCGGTCCCGCACCCGAACTGGTGCAGGGGTGCTGCAGCTACGGCGCTCACTTCACGGGAGAAGAGGATCGCCAGCGCGTTGAACTCGCCGCCACACGACTCACCAAGGATCAGTGGCAGTTCCGCGACAAGGGCAAGAAGGGCACCACCAAGGTGAACAAGGAGGGTGACATCGTCACCAAGATGGTCGACGACGCCTGCATCTTCCTCAACCGCCCCGACTTTGCCCGCGGTGCCGGATGCGCGCTGCACGTTCTCTCGCTCGACACGGGCGAGAGCTTCATCCCGCTCAAGCCCGAAGTGTGCTGGCAGGTCCCCTTGCGCAAGGAAGAAATCGAACTGGCTAATGGCGACATCGTGACGCGCATTGCTCAGTGGGACCGCAATGACTGGGGCGAAGGTGGCTCAGAGTTCCACTGGTGGTGCACCCAGGACGACGGGGCCTTTACCGGGGCAACGCGCGTCGTTGATTCCATGCGCGAAGAGTTGATTGCCATGACCAACGAGTCGGCATACCAGCAGATTTTGGCCTACTGCGACAGCAAGACGCGCCAGGGTACGGCGCTCCCGCACCCCGTTCTGCGCCGCCGCTAACTACTCTGCCGCGAGCGGGTCTTCCTCGGAGAAGACAGTGCGAGGCAGCGAACCCAGAATTTCGTCGTACCGGTCTTCTTCCACCAGACACCACTCAGAGTGGACGTCTTCGGGGGCGGCGCCACACTCCACGCAGGTGGTCGCGCGGGGACCGGTGGTGCGCTTCAATTCACGAGCTTCGACAAAACGACGGTGGCGACCCTTTTTCACGGCAACTCCTCACTGACCGCAGGCCATTACTGGCGGCGGTCCAGGCTCAGTTCGCCTGAGCCGGACTTCCATACTACCCACTCCCCGCCCTATCAGGACGTACGCTGGGAGGCATGAGCGCCGCCTTTGACCCCCAGGACATGATTCAGCGATTTCAGGAACGAGCCGACGCGGTACGCCGACGCGGTGTCCCACCCGTTGAAGGACCAGAGCGGCAGCGCTTTATGGAGGCGGCCCGACTGGACTTCCAGGACTACGCCATGATCGGTGACGCGGTCGCAACGCTCGAGGACGGTATTTTGCGGCTCGAAATCGACCTTCGCCCACCGGCGCACGACTAGTTGCCAGCAACGGCACTGAGCCGAGCGGCCGCTTCGTAAAGCGAGGCGGTGCCCATCTCAAGGTAGCCAATGGCTCGCGCGCGGGCCGGCAACGATGATCCGGCGGTGTAGCAGGCGTTGGCGCCCTCCCCGAGCTCGTTGTAGGCCGTCGCGAGCAAGTGATTCAACTGCGCGTCGGGTGTCGGCAGCGACGAGTTGGCCGCCTCGGTTTCGACGAGGAGGACCCCACACACCGTGTGGAGGTTGGCCACCGATTCGCCGACCGTGCGCAGGGCCTTGGTGGACGAGGTGACGTCGCCAACCAGACTCTTTGCTGAACTGAGGAAGCCACTCTGCGAGCGCCACTGTCGCGTCGCCGCCGTCGGCGATTGTGTGCCACACGACGCGAGCAGCACACCGGCCACCAGCACGAGGGCAACGCGGCGGATCACGCGGCGACGATGAGGTGCAGTTCGCGACGTCCGCGGCGCAGCACCAGGTACTTGCCGTGGAGGGCATGGTCGAGGGTGATCGCGGCGTCGGCTTCGACGCGACGATTGTTGAGGTAGACGCCGCCCTGTTCCAGGAACCGACGGGCCTCCCCCTTCGACTTCGCCAGACCGCAGGTCACGAGCACCGTTGCGGCGTCGGCCCCGTCGAGGAGTTCCTGGCGCGACCACGTCGACGAAGGGGCGTCGGCCATGACCGTGAGGAGCATCGCTTCGTCGAGTTCGGCAATGGATTCGCTAAACAACGCTTCGCCGGCGCGCTCGGCGGCCACCTGCGCGTCACGCCCGTGCACCAGGGCCACCACTTCATTGGCCAGAGCGCGCTGGGCCCGACGTTCCTGTGGCGCCTCCTGCGTGGCGATGTCGAGTTCACGAATCGTGTCGTGGTCAAGGAAGGTGAAGAAGCGCAACAATGTGGGCACTGTCTGGTCGTCGGCGTTCAACAGGAACTGGTGCAGCGCGAAGGGCGGCGTCAGGTTGGCATCCAGCCACACCTTCTGATTGCCCCCTTCGGACTTCCCGAACTTCTGTCCGTCGGCGCGCAGCAGCAGCGGTGAGGTCAGACCAGCGCCCGATCCGCCGGTCACCTTGCGAATGAGTTCGGTGCCCATGGTGATGTTGCCCCACTGGTCCGAACCACCAAGCTGCAGGGTGCAGCCGTGGTCGATATTGAGACGAAGGAAGTCGTAGGCCTGCAGCAGCATGTAGGTGAACTCAGTAAACGAGAGGCCCACGTCGTCACGATCGAGGCGACTCTTCACCGAGTCCTTGGCCACCATCTGGTTCACGGTGAAGTACTTGCCGACGTCGCGGAGGAAGTCGGTCATCGAAATTGTGGTGAGCCAATCGGCGTTATTGAGCAGCAGGGCCTGCGAGGCACCGGCGGCCGGGGTGAAGTCGAGAAAGCGCGTGAGTTGTTCGCGGATGCCGGCCACGTTGGCCTCGAGCTGCTCAATCGTCAGCAAGGGGCGCTCGGAGGCCTTGAAACTGGGGTCGCCGATGAGTCCGGTGCCGCCGCCGGCCAGCGCGATGGGGCGGTTACCCGCCATCTGAAGTCGACGCAGATTGCAGAGCTGCAGGAGGCTTCCCAGGTGCAGCGAAGGGGCAGTCGGGTCAAAGCCGATGTAGGCAGTGACGCCACCCGCACCAAGGCGATCGAGCACCTCATTGTCGGTGGCCTGGTGCACCAGTCCACGAAACTCCCAGTCGCTGCGCAATGTCATGCCCAAAGTCTAGGAGGCCGCGCTCGAACGGCTCGGACTAGCCCGAATAGCTCGGTCCGTGGATCTTGAGCCACAGCACCCACGAGGCCCACCAACCGGTGACTTCGGCCACGCCAATCGCGATGAGCAGCAGACCGCCGATAATGCCCACGACCTTCGCGTGCCGACGCAGCCACGTTGAGGCCCGCATAACGGATTCCGAGGCCACCGCGGCAACGACGAACGGCAGGCCGAGCCCGAGGCAGTAGACGAAGGTCAGGATTGAACCTCGGAGGGCTGTCGCTCCCGAGGATGACGACGCCAAGCCCAAAATTGCGCCGAGCGTCGGGCCAATGCACGGCGTCCACCCCAGCGCGAAGAGAGCCCCGAGGAATGCGGCCCCAATCACGGTCGCCTTGGGAAGGCGGTGACTACGTCGTTCGCGCTGGAGCCAGCGCGCCGGCCACCATCCGGCGAAGAAGCAGCCCAGGGCGATAGTCATGAGCCCGAAGATGATTTGAAGTGGGCGCTGGTGCTGGCTGATCTTGGCGCCGAGAAAACCAAAGAGGGCACCGAATGACACAAAGATCAGCGAGAAGCCCAGAACGAATGCCAACGAACCCAGCACCGCGCGGCCACGACCGCCGCGCGCCACCGAGGCCCCCGTGGCGCCACTCAAGAAGGCCAGGTAGCCGGGCAACAGCGGCAGCACACAGGGTGACAGGAACGACACGAGGCCCGCGGCGAACGCCAGTGGGAATGCCGCGAGGAGTGAGGACGGGAGCGCGCCGATCATGACAACCACGTCTCCACCGCGGCCACCATGGTCTCGTGGCGTGCCACGTTGGCCTGTCGCGACGGAACGTCAGCCACTATCACCGAGAGGCCCGCACGGTCGAGGCCCGCGGCAATCGCGGCCCGCAAGGCGGCACCGGACGCAACGTGTTCCGCGTGATGCCCGAACGACTGCGCGACGGCCGCGATGTCGTGCGTGCGCACCGTGGCGTAGAGGGCGTCAAATCGATCGGTCGGCAGCGCAGAGACCTGGGGCAGGAAATTGAAAATACCGCCGCCACGATTGTCCACCACGACGAGGACGAGACTGGTGTCCGGCGCCGCGCCATCAACAAGTGCTGAGACGTCGTGCAGGAAAGTCACGTCACCGATCAGGGCGAGAGCCGACTGGCCACTCGCCACGCCGAGCGCAGTCGAGACCACCCCATCAATACCGTTCACTCCCCGATTGGCGTACACCGGCTTTACCCGCGACGGCGACCACCACTCAACGTCACGAATTGGCATGGATGAGCCAATAGTCAACGGCACTCCGTGGTTCACGGTCGCTTCCACGACGGTGCGCGCCACGGAAATTTCGTCAAACGAGCCAGCGTCGATTTTGGCGAGCTCCTCGCCAATGCGCCGCGAGGCACCCGCCCAGTCGCTGACAAACGCGCTGTCGCCTCGGAGCTGGGGTGAGCGGCTGTCGGGCAGCCCCGGGAGGCGGTCACTGATCAGTCCGTCGGGGTCAGCCACAAAGCCAGCGCCGGTGTAGGCAATGACTCGCGCACCCCATTCACGCAGGCGACTGGCCAGCACCTTGGACGCCGGTAGCCCGCCAATGCGAACCACCACGTCGGGACGGAACCGGGTGGCGTCACGGTCGCTACGCAGCATGGGGTCCGCATACGGGAGGGTGTGCGGCGCAGTCGCGTCACCGATGACGACCCAGTCGAGTCCCCAGAGTTCCATTACCAATTGCGCCGAAACACCGCTTCCGACGACGCAGAGCACTTTGCTCCCCGCGATGTCAATCGCGGAGCGGGCCTGCGGGACGTCCGGTGCGAAGGTCCACATCTCGCCATCGTCGCGGGCGGGAGGTGTCGGCAGAGGTTCGGCGACCAGTGGTTCAATGAACGCCAGATTCAGGTGCACCGGACCAGCACCATTCTCGTCGAGGCCACGGGCGACACGCCACGCGCGAGCGGCCATGGGTCGCCACGACGCTGCCGCATCCTCGCGGGCGACACCGGGTTCGATGAAGGCACGTACCGACCGACCGAAGAGACCGGCCTGATTCATGGTCTGTGGTGCGCCCACGTCGTGCAGTTCCGGTGGGCGGTCGGCGGTGACAACCACCAACGGCACACCGCTCAGATCAGCCTCGGCAACCGCGGCATGGAGCTCGGCCGCCGCAGTGCCACTGGTGACCACGATGGCGACCGGGCGGCGCGTCGCGAGCGCACGTCCCAAGGCGTAGAACGCGGCCGACCGTTCGTCGATGCGGACATGGCAGGTGATCTCCTCACGCGCGGCGATGGCCAAGACCAGAGGGGTTGAACGTGACCCGGGGCAGATGACGACGTCCTGAAGTCCAGCGCGAATCCATTCGTCAACCAGGGTGGCGCAGAAGGTCGCTTGCACGCGACTGGGGTTCGCTACGCTCATGGTTGATGTCACTCCCTGTTTCCGACCGACCCGATGTCGGTCCCACGTTGCTGTGGCTCCACGGGTTCACGCAAACCCAGCACGCCGCAGAACGTTTCCGCTCCATTCTGGCAGGAAGTCTGACTTTGGTGACCCCCGATTTGCCAGGGCACGGTGGGGCGGCCCACGAGTCGGCCAGTCTCGGCGAGAGTGGCCAGCACTTGGCCGACCAGTTCCTTACGACACCGCGATTTGTTGGTGGGTACTCCTTTGGGGGACGCACCGCCCTGCACGTCGCCCTCGCCCGTCCCGATCACGTCGAGCGCTTGGTGCTACTCAGCACCACCCTTGGTATTGCTGACGGCGACGAGCGCGCCCAGCGACGAGGTCGTGACGAAGCCCTCGCGACTCACATTCGCAACATCGGTACCGAGGCCTTCTTGGACGAGTGGCTGGCTCAGCCGCTCTTTGCCGGACTCCCCCGCCGTGACCACCACGAACGCAGCCATGACGCCGAAGGGCTCGCTCGATCGCTGGAACTCGCGGGCACAGGAACTCAGGCGTACCTCGGTGACGCCGTCGCGACGCTCACCATGCCGACGCTGGTGCTCTGCGGCGCCAACGACGAAAAGTTTGTCCGCGAGAGCCACGCACTCGCCGAGCGACTTCCGAATGCCACCCTTCACGTCGTCGAAGGAGCGGGCCACGCACTCCACATGGAACGACCCGACGTCGTCGCCGGGTTAGTGGTGGACTTTTTGGCCTAGTGCCATATCAGCAGTGACAAGACCGCAACGGCTCCAACGGCCAGCTGGGCACGGGCCGACAGCTTGAGAAGCGGCAGGAGTTCACGGCCCTTGCGGGGTGAAAAAGCAATACGCAGCGGCCCGGCGTAGAGGACGATGGCGATGAGCGCCGCCAACGGCGCGCCACCGAGCAGTGCACCAACCAACGTGGCGACAACGAAGAAGGCGTAGAGATAGGAGGCTCGCTCACGGCCCAAGCGGGCGGCCAGCGTGCGCTTGCCGGAGATCTGATCCCCGTCGATGTCACGGAGGTTGTTGGCCTCCAGCAATGCGCAGGCCATTGCCCCCGCACTGAGACCCCACCACCACGCCCGACCCGAGAGGTGCTCGTGCTGGGCGTAAGTCGTCCCCAGCACCGCAACGAAGCCGAAGTAGATCATGACAAAGAGCTCACCGAGTCCGAGGTAGCCATAGGGCTTCGGACCTCCGGTGTAGAACCACCCGGCGGCCACCGCCGTCACACCCAGCGCCGCGAGCCACCACGAGGTGCGAGACGCCAACAGCAAGCCGGCAACTCCCGCCAGGGCGAAGGTGCCAAATGCCGCCGCTTTGACCGCTCGAGCGGGCACCAAACGAGACGCCGTCAGTCGAAAGGGACCGACCCGCTGTTCGTCTGTCCCACGAATGCCGTCCGAGTAGTCGTTCGCGTAATTCGTGCCAATCTGGAGCAGCAGGGCGACCACAACGCACAGCATCGTATTCAGCCAGTTGAGCGACGCAGGGCGAACCACCGCCGCGCCAATCGCGACCGGCACGATGGCTGCGGGCAAGGTTCGCGGACGTGCCGCCAGCACCCATCGCTGCAGTGGACCCGGCGTTGGCGTCGACACTACGGCCGCTTCGGGAATCGTGAGAAGTCGGGGGCGCGGTGCTCGACGAAGGCGTTGCGGCCCTCCTGCCCCTCTTCGGACATGTAGAACAACATCGTGGCGTCGCCGGCCAACTGCTGGATGCCGGCCAGCCCGTCTTCGGCCGCGTTGAAGCCAGCCTTGAGCATGCGCAGCGCCAGGGGTGACAACGTCAGGATCTGGCGGCACCACGCCACGGTTTCGCGCTCGAGGTCATCGAGTGGCACCACCGTGTTGACGAGACCCCAGTCGTAGGCCTGAGCGGCGTTGTACTGACGGCACAAGAACCACACTTCCTTCGCACGCTTGAGGCCAATGGTGTTAGCCAGGAGTGACGAGCCGTAGCCGCCATCAAATGAGCCCACGCGTGGTCCTGTTTGCCCGAATCGGGCGTTGTCGGCCGCGATGGACAAGTCGCACACGAGGTGCAGAATGTGGCCACCACCAATGGCGTAGCCGGCGATCTGGGCGATTACGGGCTTCGGAAGCCGACGAATCTGGATCTGTAGGTCGAGAACGTTGAGTCGTCCCACACCCTTCTTGGCGACAGCGTCATCGCCGATGTAGCCGTCATCACCACGAATTTTTTGGTCACCGCCGGAGCAGAACGCGTCGGCGCCTGCGCCCGTCAGGATGATGACCCCAACGGACGTGTCATCGCGGGCTTCTTCAAACGCGTCGGAAAGCTCAAACAACGTTTGCGGGCGAAAGGCGTTACGGCGTTCCGGGCGGTCGATGGTGATGCGAGCAATGCCTTCGGCCACCTCGAAGAAGATGTCCTGATAGTCACCTCGGCGCTCCCACGTGGGTAGCGGCAGTGAACGAAACTGTTCGACGGGGTCGATGGGGTCGCCAGAAATAACGGTAGTTACCATGCAGCCACGCTACCGGTCACGCCACAAGGGCGTGCGTCTAGCTCTCGCTCGAAGCGGTGCGACGGCCCAGCAGTCGACGGAGCATGGAGCGGTTGCTCCCCGATCCGCGACCCGCAGACTTGTCCACCGTTACCGCGGCCAGGAGCACGGTACCAATGTGGATTGGCACCATACGCACGTTATTGAATGAAAATTTTTGGGCACGGACGACTAGCTCCTGTCACTCGCAAATTTCGGGTCAAGCGCACCTATGCTGACAACGTGCCTTCGCTCGTCGCCCTTGATTTTCCGCTGGGCCCATCGTTGGTTGATGAGATTGTTTCCTGCGCCATGACGAGTGAGGCATTTTGTGTCCTCGATCAGCGGCTCTCGGCACGATCGAAGCGCGAGGCTCTTTCGCTGCTCGGCGCCACTTCCGTTCGATCGAGCGACGGGGAAGTCACCCTCGAAGGCGGGTCGCCGGTCGACGAGGGCGATGCACTTGTCATGCTCACCTCCGGTTCGAGTGGTACGCCCAAGGCCGCCATCCACACGTGGGCGTCACTTGTCGCGAGCGCACGCATCACTCAGGAGTCGCTCCGGGGCGACACGGTACCCGTCTGGCTCCCCTGCCTTCCACCTGCACACATCGGTGGGCTGGCGGTGATTCTTCGGTCTGTCCTGAATGACGCCGAGTTGCGCTTCAGTGACGATCTCTCGGCCGGCCCTGCGCTGGGCGCAACGCACATATCCGTGGTCCGCACGCAGCTCCACCGCTACGACCTTTCGGGTTATCAACACGTGCTGCTGGGCGGCGCCAAGCCCCCCACCGCGCTCCCCGCCAACGTCACCACCACGTGGGGCATGACCGAAACCGGTTCAGGCATCGTCTACGACGGCCTCCCCTTGCCGGAGGTTCGTGTCACGGTGATCAACGGCGAACTGTGCGTTCAATCACCCACCCTTTTTCGTCGCTACCGTACGCACGAGCGCCCCGTCGTCATCGATGACAACGGTGCGTCATGGTTTCCCACCGGTGACGCCGGCACCTACGTCGACGGCGTCGTCTCGGTGCGTGGTCGCATCGGGAGCGTCATCACCACTGGTGGCGAGAAGGTGTGGCCCGAGGACCTCGAGGCGCTGCTGTCGCAGGTGGAGGCCATTGCGGACGTCGCCGTCACCGGCGTGGACGATCCAGAGTGGGGACAGCGCGTGGTGGCCCTCGTGGTGGCGCGCGACAATCTCGACGACCACATCGCCTCACTGGTGGCAGAACGCATTGGTCCGTGGGCGAAGCCGAAGGAAATCCGCTACGTCACCGCGATCCCGCGAACCAGTAACGGCAAAATCCGGCGCGACACCCTCGCCACGCTCTACTAAAAGCAGTAGCGCCCACCCGCCGAGGCGAATGGGCGCTACTCCCGTTGGCGGTGGTGGACTACTTCGTCAGTCCGGTGATTGTTCCGAGGAGTGACTCCACGGTGTACTCACTCGTGGGCGAGTCGCGAACGACCGTGCCTAGGCGCAGCACCACAATGCGATCGGTGACTTCCAGCACGTGTGGCAGCGTGTGCGAAATAAAGAGCACGCACAGCCCCTGCTCACGAGCGGCCTTGATCACGTTGAGTACTTCCTGGCTCTGTCGAGCGCCCAGGTGGTTGGTGGGTTCGTCGAGGATGATGACGTGCTTAGCCCACATCACCGCACGACCAATGGCTACTGCCTGGCGCTGACCGCCCGACAGCTGCGAGATGGTTCGCTTCCCTGCCGCGACCGAGATGCCGACCTTGTCGAGCTCTTCGGTGGCCTTGCGCTCCATCGCGCGCTGGTTCAAGAAGCCCAGTGCGCCAGCGATGCCGCGGCGCTTGATCTCACGGCCCAAGAAGATGTTGGAGCCAATCGTCAGGTCGGGGGCGAGTCCCGAATCCTGGTAGAGGGTTTCGATACCGGCTTCCATGGAGTCGGCGGGCGACTTCCAGTGGCGGGCGACGCCGTCAACGAGGAGTTCACCGCTGTCGGGGTTGTGCACACCCGAAATGGTCTTGATCAACGTCGACTTACCGGCGCCGTTGTCGCCAACGAGACCAATGACTTCGCCGGCGTAGGCCTTGAAGCTCACGTCGGTCAAAGCTTTGACCGAACCGTAGGACTTGGAAACGTTCCGAAGTTCGAGAATGGGTGTCTTTTCGCTATTGCTCATTTGCGGCTCCTAACACCACGAAGGGACTGCAGACCGGCGGCGACGGCGATGATGGCGCCGACGACCACCTGATTCCAGGTTGGCGGAATGTTGACGAAGATCAGTCCGTCACCCACCACGGTCAAAATGGCGCATCCCAGAATGGTGCCGAGAATGGGCCCCGAGCCACCAGTGAGAGCGACGCCACCAATAACCACACAGGCAATGGCCTGCAGGTTGGCACTCGAGCCCGTGTTCGGCGCACCGGCGCCGAGACGGATGAAGAAGAACATGCCCACGAGGCCGGCCAGCAAGCCAGAGAGGACGTACACCGAGGCAATGTGACGCTTGATGTTGATACCCGCGGCACGCGCCGCAAAGGGGTTCGAACCGATGGCGTAGGTGTAGCGGCCAAATCGGGTGAAGCGCAAGACGGCGGCGAACACGATGGTGATAGCAATCACGATGAGGGCGATCCACTTGAAGATCCACCAGCCCTGCGAACTCCAAATGGTGGCGCGAGCGACATCGCCGACGTCGCCACCGTTCGAGACCACCAGGGCGTAGCCAACACCCGCGCTCAATGTCACGAGGGTCGCGACGAAGGGCACGAGACCGATCACGGTAATAAGGAGGGCGTTGACAAGACCAACAACCACGCCCACCAAGGCGCAAATCAGGGTGCCCAGCAGCAGTAGCTCGGGAAGGCCCATCGAAGGGTGCAGCGCACCGATTGGTGAGTAGTGGTTCATCACTTCAGCGCCAAGAACACCGGACACTGCCACCGTGGAGCCGACCGAAAGGTCGATGCCACCGGAGATAATTACGAAGGTCTCGGCGACGGCGAGCAAAATAAGGCCGCTGAAGTTCACCAGCAGGTTGGACATTTCACCCGTGCTGAAGAAAAGGGAGTTGCGCAGTCCAAAGTAGACGTAGAGCGCAATGAGAACGAAAAAGAGAATGGTCAGCTGGCTGCTGAACACGGAGCGAAGGGCCGAAGGGCCCGACGGCGCAGCTACGGGAGCTGCGGGAGATTCTTGGACAGACACTGTCGTTCCTTACGCGCCTCGTGGGAGGCAATTTGAGAGGGATTAGTAAACGACCCCCGGACGTGCCGAGGCACGTCCGGGGGTCGTCGGTACAACTAAATCAGCTTGTTGCGTAGACGTACTTGCTGAGAAGAGCCTGTGAACTGTTCTTCGTCAAGACGATGTTCGGGATCAAGGTCAGGTGAGGAACCTTGATGTGCTTGTAGGCGTCGTAGGCGTAGAGCACAGCGTCCGTACCCTCAAGGGCAGGCTGCTGAGCAATGATGCCAGCCAACGTACCGGCGGCGAGGCTGGCCTCGTTCGCGGCGTAGGCGTCGTAACCGAACACGGCAATCTTGCCCGTGTCGCTCGCGGCAGCGATAGCGGCGTTGGCACCAACAGCGTCGGAACCGTCAACGGCGAAGATGCCCTTGATCTTGGAACCGTTCGCGGTGATGTCGGCAGCCAGCTTGGTCTGCGCAACCGACGACTCCGAGTTCGAGACGATGGCGGGCAGCAAGGTCAGGTTCGGGAACTTCTTCGCCACTTCCTGGTTGAAGCCCTGCACGCGAGCGGCGTCGGTCGACGTCGTCAGCGAACTCACGGCAACACCGACGACGCAGGAGCCCTTGGTCGTGCAGTTGGTCGTGTAGTTCATGGCAGCAGCGAGACCATCAGCGGCCTGCTGGCCACCCAGAGCGTTGTAACCAGTGACCCAGGCCGAGATGTTGCTCTGGTTCGCGTTGCCCGAGTCGACGTTGACGACCGGAATGCCAGCCTTGACGAACTGTGCAGTGATGGGCTGCAGTGCCTTGGTGTCAGTCGGGGCGATAACGATCGCGTTGGGCTTCAGCGAGAACAGTTCCTGCAGAACAGGCAGCTGCGTCGAAGGCGAGTAGTCCTCGGGGTCACCCTGCCAAACGAGGGTTACACCAAGCTTCTTCGCCTCAGCGGCTGCGCCGACGTACATCGACTGGAAGAACGGGTCAGCTTCGGCACCAACGTTGAACGCGATGGTGACCTTGGACGTGCTGGCGCCAGCGACGGTAGCTGCGCCACCGCCGAAAGCAAGAACCGACGCAGCCAGCGTGGAGGCCGCAGCCGCACCCTGGATGAGTCGCATGGAACGTGACTTCATTTTGTTTCCCCCTTTGTCCACCCAGTGAGGCCATCCCACAGAGCACTTCGGACAACGTTGTCATCACAATACCGATGACACCTATCGCTGTCAATTATCCCTGCGACATTTTTTGACGCCCTGAAATACGGGCTATTTCGTGCGGCTCTTGGCCCGGATCTCACCAGAACCACGCACAATCAACGCGGTCGGGATCTCGACTGCCTCGTAGGGCGCGTCGCTGCCAGAGAGTCGGGCAAACATGAGCTTCGCCGCTTCAACGCCGATGGCGGCGGGGTCCTGCGCGACGACAGTGACCGCGGGCTCGAGCATGTCGGCCAATACGAAATCGTCGAACCCGACAACCGCAATTTTCTTTTGCAGGCCGAGGGCACGAATTGCGCGAACGGCCCCCATGGTGATCAAGTTTTGACCGGTGAAGAGCGCCGTCGGTGCATTTTTTGATTGCAGGAGCTGGAGCACCTTCTCTTGCGCCGCCTCGGTAGTCCGGAGTCCCTTGATGACGTGCGCTTCGTCAAAGCAGAGTCCGAAGTCAGCCACGGCGTCGAGGTAGCCAGCGAAGCGGTCCTGGGCCGTCACGATTGATTCGAGGTCACCGAGGTAGGCAATGTGCGTGTGTCCGTGCTGGGCAAGGTGGGCCACCGCCGAATAGGCCCCCTGGCGCGAGTCGGACATGACGTAGTCGGCCTGAATACCGACCGGCTGTCGGTCGACGAAGACTAGCGGGACACCGGCCTCTTGCTCATTGACCAAATGCGATTGGTCGTGGCTTGCCGACGCCAGGATGAACCCGTCAACGCGGTGACGAACCATGGCTGCCACCAAGGTCCGCTCGCGGGCGGGGTCCTCCTCAAGGCTGCCACCGAGCACCGTGAAGCCGTAGGTCATCGCCACTTCTTCCACCGCGCGGTAAATAGCGCTGGAGAAAGGGTTCGAGAGGTCTTCGAGCAGGAGGCCAATTTGTTGCGATCGCCCGTCGTTGCGCCGCAGGGCGCTCGCCCCGTAGTTGGGCTGGTAGTTGAGCTCGGCCGCCGCGGCGCGGACCTTGGCGCGCATGGCCTTGTTCACCGACGGCTCATCGTTGATGACGCGCGAGACTGTCTTCAAACTCACGCCAGCCAACTTGGCGACGTCTTTCATCGTCGCTCGAGATTGTCCGCGGGGGCTGAAGGTGTCTGACACGAGGCTCACAGTCGAATGGGGTACCCATAATTCTAGGTGCGATAACGTTGTCTCACAACACACACTTCCGAGGCGCACCGCCCGAGTGTCCAGCGCCCGAAGCGAGAACCATGCCCCCACAGACGGTAGTTATCGGTGAAAACCTGGTCGATCTCTTGGTCCACCCGGCCTCTCTCGAGGGCGTCATCGGTGGTGGGCCTCTCAACGTGGCGCGCACCATGGGTCGCCTCGGTGGCGCCGTTTCCTTCCTGAGCGGCGTCTCAGCCGACGCCTTCGGTCAGCGAATTCGCCAGGCGTTAGCGGACGACGGCGTCGTCCTTGTCGAGCCAACCCCCTCCCCTCGCCCGACCACGATGGCGGTCGTCACAATGGACTCGTCAGGACCGTCGTACCACTTTCACTTGCAGAACACCGCCTCGTTCGGTATTGCTCGCCACGACCTCGGCGCACCCGCCGCCCTCTACGTCGGCACGCTCGGCCTCCTCGTCGAGCCAATGGCATCAATCGGCGAAGAACTGTTCTCCAACGCGCCGTCATCGACCGTGGCGATTCTCGATCCCAACTGCCGCCCGAGTGCGACCGACGACTTCGACGGGTACGTGGCCCGTCTTCGCCGGATGTACCAGCGCGCCGACATCGTCAAAGTCTCAGTAGAGGACCTCGAGTACCTCTCGCCGAATCTCGACCCCGTTGCGGCCGCACGGTTGATTTTGTCTGACGGCGCGCGCCTCGTCATCATCACCGATGGCCCCGGACCGGTGCGTGCGGTGCACGCCGGTTTCGAGATCAGCGTTCCGGTGCCCCCGACCGAGATTGTCGACACCGTCGGTGCCGGTGACTCACTCACCGGTGGCTTCCTGACGTGGTGGCTTGGTCAGGGCTACGGCCGGGCCGACCTGGACCACTCGGCCTTGGTTGCCGAGGCACTGGCCGCCGCCATTGAAATCTCTCGCCGCACCTGCCAGCGCGCTGGCGCGCAGCCACCTGTGGCGGCAGAACTCGCCACCGTCGACGGCTGGCAGTGGTTACAGCTCGCTCATTAGGCGTTCCATCGTTGCCATGATCTCGATGGTTTCATCGAGGGGCATAACGGGGCTTTCGAGCACCCCTGCGTCAAGGCAACGCGCCACTTCTTGCGCTTCGTAGTGCAACCCACGACCCTCGGCGGGAAAGTCGTAGCGGACGGGGTCACCGCCGCGTCGATAAAAAGTAAAGCCCCCGAGGGCGTAGAAGTTGTCGTCCATTTCGATGCGTCCGTCAACACCCGTAATGGTGGCCTTCGTCGCGCTTCGAGCGAATGACGTCGTCGTCAGCACCGAGTGAACGCCGTTGCCGTACCCGAAGAGCATGGATATCTGTCCGTCCACACCAGTAAAGGCCGGCTCGGCCATGGCTAGCACCGTGGTCGGTGCTCCGAACAACATCGACGCGAACGATACGGGGTACACCCCGAGGTCGAGCATGGCGCTGCCGCCGAGTTCGGGGGCGAAGAGGCGTGAGGTTGGGTCCGGTGCGAAGTACTTGCCGTGGTCCGCTTGAAAGACGACCAACTCGCCGAGTTGCCCAGCGGCGATCATCTCGCGAATCGCCACCACGTGGGGCAGAAAGCGCGTCCACATGGCCTCCATCATGAACACGCCACGCTCTCGGGCTGCTGCCACGAGGCGACGGGCCTCGTCAGCCGTCATCGTAAAGGCCTTCTCCACGAGCACCGACTTCCCGTGCTCAATGGCCATCATGGCGTTGTCGAAGTGCATCGGGTGCGGGGTGGCGACGTAGACCGCCTCCACCGCGGGGTCGGCGCACACTTCTTCGTAGGAGCCATAGGGCGTGCCGCCAAAGCGCGCCGCAAAGGCTTCGGCCGAGGCCAACTGCCGCGAACCAACGGCCACGACTTCGCCTTCGGCAATGAGACCAAGATCCGAGGCAAACGTCGTCGCAATGCCTCCCGTGCTGATGATGCCCCAACGAACGCAGCGTGTCATGAGTTCTCCTTCGACGCTTTCACGATAGCCATCTCGAGCACCGGAGCTCTGCCCTAGCGTGGAGATGTGCCCCTTCTCCGTGATCTCCCCACCGTCGCTTCGGCCTATCTCCGCAGCCACACCACCAACCCCGTCGACTGGTGGGTGTGGGGCGAGGACGCCTTCGCCGAAGCGGCGCGTCGTAACGTACCGGTCTTCTTGTCCGTTGGCTACGCCGCCTGTCACTGGTGCCACGTGATGGCCCACGAATCCTTCGAAGACCCCGCGATCGGCGACCTGCTCCGCGACAACTTCATCGCGATCAAGGTAGACCGCGAAGAGCGGCCTGACATTGACCAGGTCTACATGGCGGCGACCCAGCTCATCAGCGGCCATGGTGGCTGGCCAATGTCGGTCTTCCTTCTCCCCGATGGACGCCCCTTCACCGCCGGCACCTACTACCCGCCGACTGACCGCCCAGGTCTCGTGGGTTTCCCCCGACTTCTCGGCGCCATCACCGAGGCCTGGCGCGAACGACATGACGACGTCGTCGCACAAGCAGACACCATCCAGCAGGCGCTCCGCCGTGAAGTCGGCTTCATCGACTTCCTCGGTACCCCCAGCGGTGCCGTGGACCTCGCCGCCGTGCGCGCCACCCTGGCGGCTGAGATCGGTCAGCGAACCGACGAGCACGGTGGGCACGGGGCACCGCGGTTTCCTCGACCGAGCTACGTTCGCGCCCTCCTGCACCACGACCCCGACGCGGCGACCACGATTCTCCGGTCAATGGCCTTCTCTGGGCTCTACGACCACCTCGGTGGCGGCTTCGCGCGCTACAGCGTCGACGCCCACTGGGATGTTCCACACTTCGAACAGATGCTCAGCGACCAGGCACTCCTCGCACGCGCGTACCTCGAGGCCGCGGCCGTCCTTGACGCACCCGAGTGGCGCGAGGTCGCCACTGACGTCATTGCCCACGTCCTGCGACGATTCGCGGTGCCCGCCGGCTTCGCGTCATCGCTCGATGCCGACGCCGACGGTGTCGAAGGCTCACACCTGACGTGGACGCCCCGAGAGGTACGTGAGGCTCTGACGGCTGCTGGTGTGGCCGACCTGACGGAAGCGTCCTTGGCCCGCTGGTCGATCACCGACGAGGGCAACCTGGAGGGCCGCAGTGTGCCGCGCTTGGCCGAGGGTGAGCCCTTTCTCACGCCACCCCCTCTGGAGCTCGCTCGCGAGGCCCTCGCAACAGTCCGGGCCGCTCGGCCCCAACCGGCCCGCGACGAAAAGGTCATCCTCGAGTGGAACGCCATGTTCGCGAGCGCCCTCCTCGCGACTGATAACCCCCTGTGGCACGACCGCGGACTGAGCCTCCTGCGCTCGCTGAGCGAGACGCACGTTGCAGGCGGCCGATGGTGGCGCACCGAGCAGTGCACCACGCAGGCGGGCGCTGCCGACGTCGCGTGGTACCTCGACGCGTGTGTTGACGCCTTCAGCCTCACGGGGGCCGACGAGTGGCTCGACCGCGGCCGCGCAGCGGCGCAGTACCTCGTGGACCACTTTTGGGACGGCCCCTCCCCTACCCCCGCCGCACCGGACCTCGGTCGGGGCATCTTCGCCAACGCCGACACGGTGACCGACCTCTTCACCCGCCCCAAAGACATTTTTGATGGGGCCACCCCGTCGAGCCACGCGGTCGCCACCCGGGCATTAGCCCGCTTGGCCTTAGTCACGGGTGATACCACCACGCTGGTTGTCGCCCAGCGGCTGGTCACCGTTGCCCAGGAACTGGTGCGGACCCACCCCATGGCCGTGGTTGACCTCGTCGACGCCGCTGGTTTTGCCCTCGAGGGCGTGGAAATTGTGGTGCCGGGCGATCGCAATGAGCTCAGCGACCACGTACGATTACATCCCATGCCCCGTGCTGTCCTGATCCCCGGAACTGGTGCCTCGCCGCTGTTGCGCGAACGCCGCGCGGGTTTGGCGTACGTCTGTCGCGCCGGCTCCTGTCATCTGCCTGTTTCGACCGTGGACGATCTCCAGGCGTCACTCGACGAGGTGAGCCGTGGCCACTGACCGCGACACCGTCGAACGCGATATCAAAAAGTTCGTTGAGGGCTTTGAGGCACGCCCCCAGGTTGAACTCACGCCCGGATCGGTGGTGCACGGCCTCGTGCTGGGCTCCACCAACGACACCACCACGGTGGTGGACCTGGCTTCCCACGCCATCGTTCGCTGGCGCATTCCGTGGCCCCGCGGTGTCGACACCGACCTCGCACTGTTCGACGTCGTCGAGGCCCGTTTGGCCGACGACATTGAACGCACCGACCTCGCCCAGCCCGAAGCGGTAACGCTCCAGAGTCTCCCCCGTCGCCTCGGCACCTACCGTGGCCGCCAAGTTCGCAAGTGGCTCGACGCCCTCAAGACACCGGCCGATGGACCGCTCTTTGGTTTCCGCGGCCCCAGCGCCCCCTACTGGGAGTTCCGTGGCGAGCAGCCCAGCGTGGCCCTCATCGCCGCCGACCGTGGTCCGCAGTTGATGCGCCGCCACGACGATGGATCGACGTGGGTGCGCTTTGGTTGGTTCGGTGACGACATCTGGCTGTTGTGTGAAGACCAGCATGCCATTCGCGCCATCGAAACAACGCGACGCGCGTCACTCAGTGGCAAGGACTTAGCGACGGCCCTGGGCTTTCGGCCGACGTACATTTTGACGACGCTGAGCCAGCCCATTGACGGCCACTGCTACAAGAGCTGCACGGGACTGCTGCCCCGCGGCTAATTATTTGAACAGCTTGCCCTTGGCGAGCGTTTCGGCCATGGCCCACCCGAACACCACCAGGCGCTGGCCGGCGGCCGCATCGACGTTGGCGAACATCTCTTCGGCCCCCTCGGGCAGCGCGCCCTTGCTGGCGACGTAGTCGAGCCCACCGACCGGACCCGAGGGCATGGTCATAATAAAGGTCTTGTCGTCAATGGCCTTTTCCGAGCCGAAGCGCTTGGCCAGGCGACGACCCCAGGCGCGGTCCTCGCCCGTGGGGCGATAGCCCAGGCGCGGAACGACGTCTTCGAGGCCGATGAAGGCGCGGTAGCCGTCGGGCGCGGTGAGGCGCGAGCCCAACAGAACGTCTTCGTCGGGGAAGGCCAGCAGGGCGCGACGGAACTGGTCGTGCAAGATGGCCTTCAGCGTCTGATCGGCCTTGGCATTACGGTCAACCAAAAGCAGGCCGACGAGCAGTGACGGCGTGCCACCAATGCGCTCGAGGGTGCCGAAGGCGTACCCGCGCAACTTGTCGTTCTCGCGGGCCTGAGTGACGAGGACCCACGACTCACGTTCCTTGGACAAGAACCCGATATCAAAGTTGGGTTCGCGATCCACACACAAGTCGGCCATCTCGACCAACTCGGCATCGCTCAGCGCGGTGGTGTCCTTCGTGACGACGGTAAGAGCCATAGGTGCCATTCTACGAGACGCGCGGGGGTGCCTCTTTTGGGGCTAGCCGCGGATGATGCCGCGCCCGAAAACTTCACGCAAATCGGCAACGACCGACGCAATGGAAACGTTGAAGTCATCGCCCAAACGGAAGGCTTGTCCGCCGGTGCCGGCTTCGAGCACGACCGGTGACGGGCCGGGGTGGCGCGTCAAAATCTGGCGTAATGTCGCAATCGCTTCGGCGTTCAGGCCCTCCAGCGGCATCTGCAGTCGCAGCTCCTGGGGCCCCGCGTCCACGCGGACCGACTCAATTTCCATGATGGAGAACCGCGCCTCGTCTTCACGGAAGTCACAACGGACCTTGGCGATCACCACACTGTCCTTGACCAGCATGCCGCTAACGCGGGCGAAGGCCTTCGAGGAGACGTTGAGCTCAATCGAGCCACCGAGGTCTTCGAGCACCGTGCGGGCGTAGTCCTTGTCGTCCTTGGTCTTGCGCAACTGCACTTCGGTGAAGATGCCACCGACGCGGAACGTCGCGTTCGCTTGGCTCAGATCGTGCGCCTGTTCCTTCAGTGCCGCAATCGAACCATCGGTTCGGGTCGCCAGAATCTGCTCGACGCTGTAGAGCGGGTGGTCGGAGACGTAGGTGCCGAGCATCTCACGTTCGAAATCGAGCTTGACGGACTTGTCGTACTCCACCGCGGGGATCACCAGATCGGTGCCCTCCCAGTCGTTGGAGCCGGCGTCGTCGGCCAGCGCCGCAAACAGGGTCGTAATACCGAGCGACAGATCCTTGCGGCGCGACAAGGTGACGTCAATCAGTTCGTCAACCTTCATGGAGAAGCCCAAACGACTCACGCCAAGTGAGTCAAACGCTCCGGCCTTGATCAACGACTCCATGGTGCGGCGGTTCAGCACCGCCGGGTCCACGCGGCGAACGAAATCGTGCACGGACACGAACGGCCCACTGGCGACGCGCTCGGCCACAATCTTCTCCACCAGTGCTTCACCCACGTTGCGCACCGCGGCCATACCGAACACGATGGTGTTCTCCGCCGTCATCGACGGGGTGTAGTCGGCAAACGACTGGTTGACGTCCGGTACGTCGACCTTGATGCCCATCTGGCGGGCTTCGTTGAGGTAGAGCGCGGCCTTGTCCTTGTCATCACGGAACGACGTCAGCAGGGCGGCCATGTAGGCGACGGGATAGTTGGCCTTGAGCCAGCTGTTCTGGTACGCAATCAGGGCGTAGCCGTACGCGTGACTCTTGTTGAAGGCGTAGTCCGCGAACGGCTCAATCTTGTTGAAGATTGTTTCCGCCAAGGAGCGTTCGTAGCCCTCACGCTCGGCGCCGTCGATGAACTTGGCTCGCTGGGCCTGAATCATGTCGCGGATCTTCTTCGAACAGGCCTTGCGCAGGTCGTCCGCTTCGGTCATGGAGAAGCCGGCAATCTTGGTGGCCACCCGCATGATGTCTTCCTGGTAAATCATCAAGCCGTAGGTCTCGCCGAGAATTTCTTCCAAGTCGGGGTGGTCGTAGGACACCGCCTGCTTGTTGTTCTTGCGGTCGGCGTAGTCGTTGTGCACGTTTTCACTCAGCGGCCCCGGACGGTACAGCGCCGTCAAGGCCGCGATGTCGTCGAACGACGTCGGAGCGAGGCGACGCATCAAGGTGCGCATCTGGGCGCCTTCGAGCTGGAAGATGCCGATCGAGTTACCGAGGCGCAGCATCTCGAAGACCTTTTCGTCGTCGAGGGGAATGTTGTCGATGTCAACGCGCGTGCCCGTCGCGCGCTCAATGTGGTCCAGGGCACGTTCGATAATGGCGAGGTTGCGCAGCCCCAGGAAGTCCATCTTGAGCAACCCGAGCTTCTCAATGGCGGTGGCTTCATACTGCGTAACAATCGGCGCTTCCTCAGCCGCGGCGTTCGGCGACGACTTGCGCTGGATCGGTACGTAGTCGAGGACCGGACCACGGGTGATCACGACGGCCGCGGCGTGGATACCGTCCTGGCGGCGCTTGTCGACGAACCCCTTTGCGGTGTCTACGACGTGGCTCACTTCCTTGTCGTCTTCGTACATCTGGCGCAGCTCCTGGGCTTCGCCGTACCGACTCTCGTAGCCGGGCGTGCGGGTGAAGCAGGCCTCGAGCGGGAGGTCCTGGCCCATCACCAGTGGGGGCATGGCCTTGCAAATACGGTCACCGAGCTGTGGTGGGTAGCCCAGCACACGCGCCGCATCGCGGACGGCGGCGCGGGCCTTGATGGTGGAGAACGTGACGATCTGGGCCACGTGGTCCGACCCGTAGCGTTCGGCCGCGTAGCGAATCATGTCGCCGCGGTAACGCTCGTCGAAGTCCATGTCGATGTCGGGCATCTGCTTACGGCCAGGGTTCAAGAAGCGCTCGAAGATCAAGCCGTAGGTAATGGGGTCGAGGTCGACGATACGCAGGCAGTAGGCGATGCAGCAGCCGGCGGCCGAGCCGCGACCCGGACCAACGCGAATGCCCTTTTCGCGAGCGTGGCGGATCAGGTCCCACACCACGAGGAAGTAGTCCGAGAAGCCCATGTCGGCTACGACGCGCAGTTCGTAGTCCAGGCGCTGGGTCACCTCCGCCGACAGGTCGTGTCCGTAGCGTTCGCGTGCGCCGGCGTAGGTCAATTCGCGCAGGAAGCGGTCGGCGCCCTCCTTGTGCGTGGCGCCCTGGAGATTGGCGGGGATCGGGAACTCGGGCAGCGCGCTGTTGCCGAACTCAATGGTCAGGTCAATCCGCTCGGCAATCGCCAACGTGTTGTCGCAGGCCTCGGGGATGTCGCGGAAGAGGTAGCGCATCTCCGCGGCGGACTTGAGGTAGTGCTGGTCACTCTGGAAGCGGAAGCGGTCGGGGTCCGACACGCGTGCGCCGGTGCCAATACAGAGCAGGGCGTCGTGCATCTCGTAGTCGCTGTGCTTGACGTAGTGCAGGTCGTTCGTGGCGAGGAGCGGCGCGTTCAAGTCGCGAGCAATTTGCAAGAGGCCGGGGTTGGTGCGGGCTTGCTCGGGCAGGCCGTGGTCCTGCATTTCGATGAAGAAGTTTTCGGCGCCGAAGATCGTCTGCAGACGCCCGGCCAGCTCGAGGCCCTTTTGGTAGTCGTCACGCAACAGGGCCTGAAGGACAACACCACCCAGGCAGCCCGAGGTGGCGATGAGTCCTTCGTGATGCTCTTCGAGCAACTCCCAGTCGAGACGGGGCTTGTAGTAGTAGCCCTCGAGGAAGGCCCGCGAGGAAACCTCACGAAGATTCTTGTACCCGGTGTTGTTGGTGGCCAACAGGGTCAGGTGGTGGTACAGCTTCTGCCCACCTTCAGTGTCGCCACCGGTGTCATCGACCTTGCCGCGGCGCGGCGGCCGGTCGAAACGAGAGTTGGCCGCCATGTAGGCCTCGAGACCGATAATCGGCACCATGTCGTGCTTGCGGCACGTCTCGTAGAAGTCGATCGCGCCGTAGAGGTTGCCGTGGTCCGTGATACCAATTGCCGTTTGCCCGTCCGCCTTGGCCGCGAGCACCATTTCCTCGAGGCGCGCCGCGCCGTCGAGCATCGAATACTCGGTGTGGTTGTGCAGATGGACAAAGCCTTCAGCCATGAATCGCCTTTCGCACGGTCCAACGTTGGCCGTAGAGCCGCCACTTTACCGAAGCGCTGTGACGCGGTGTCGTCATCGCTAGAGGTACGTGCCGTGGCGCGGGCTTTCACCCGGTGCCAGTGACCGTTCGCGCGACTTCTCCATTTGCGCCGCCGCGGCCTGCTGGGCAAACAGCGAGGCCTGGATGCCGTGGAACAGGCCTTCGAGCCACCCCACAAGCTGAGCCTGGGCGATCCGCAGTTCGGACTCCGAGGGCACGTCGGCCGCGAAGGGCGGCGACAGCCGTCCGAGTTCACTGGCCAAGTCATTAGACAGTGACTCGCTGAGTTCGGTCAGGGTGGTGGCATAAATGTCGGCCAAACGGGCCCGCCCGGCCTCGTCGAGCGACGCGCTTCGCGCTTCGTCGAGCAGCGTCTTGACCATGGCACCCAGCCGCATGACCTTGGCGGGCTGGGAAATGTAGTCGGTTTCTTCCACCACGTCGGCGGACTCACTCGAGGGGCTGGTGACGTCGGTAGGGTCGACCGTAATGGGGGTGTCGTGCTGTTCTTCCACCCCAGAAGTGTGCCAGAAAATCGCCCCGACGTGCCCTCGGGGGCCAAAGCCGCCACCGGTAGACTGGCAACCATGAAGGTCTCCACCCGAGGTGATTACGCCAGCCGAGCCCTTTTGAGCCTCGCCCTGCGCGACGACCTCGAGACCCCCGTGTCCGTTCGCGACCTCGCCGAACGCACTGGACTCCCCCAGCCGTACCTCGAGCAGATCCTGCTGAGCCTCAAGGGCGTCGGCCTCGTGCGCTCCAAGCGGGGCGTCGGCGGTGGCTACATTCTGGCCAAGGACGCCAGCAATATCACCCTGGCCGAGATCGTGGCGGCCGTCGATGGTCCGATCGTCGCCGGTGACTTTGGCGAGCCCCACCGTGACGGCGCCTGTGACCACGAAGGACAGTGCGTCCTGCTCAGCGTCTGGGCCGAGGTGGGCAACCACATGCGCGAGCATTTGGCCAGTTTCACCCTGGCCGACATGGTCGCCCAGTCTCGTGGCAGCGTTGCGCCGCGGGTCACGCTCGCCCACTAATGGCGTTGATATAAAACATCTATAAGAAGGCTCACGCCATCAACTACCGCATGGTAACTTCTTCACAGGCTCGTAGGAGAAATACCCACGAGACCGACCGTTGTTCCCTCTAGAAAAGGAGCAGTTGTGGAATCCACCCCCCGCCGTTCAGCAGTCAACACCAATGACATGCTGGGACTTTTGATGCGCGACCTCGACCGCTACCCCATGCCGAACTACGACGAACAGGTCGAGTTGGCCAAGCGGGTCACCGCCGGCGATGAGGAAGCCAAGAAACAAATGGTCGCCGCCAACCTCCGACTGGTTCTGCACTGGGCCCGACGCTACCAGGACCGCGGCGTCGAAATGGTCGACCTCGTTCAGGAAGGCACCTTTGGCCTGCTGCGTGCCGTCGAAAAGTTCGACTGGGAGCGTGGTTTCAAGTTCTCCACCTACGCCACCTGGTGGATCCGTCAGGCCCTGCAGCGCGCTGTGCAGCAGCATGGTCGCACGATTCGCATTCCGTTGGAAGTTGGCGAGCAGCTGCAGCGCTTGGAGGCCACCACGGCTGAACTGACGTCGATCTTTGGGCGCAAGCCCACCGACGACGAGCTCGAGGAAGCCACCGGCATGAACCGCGAACTGCGCGACAGCCTCAAGGGCCTGTCGGGCGTGACCGCCAGCCTCGACCAGCCCGCCTCCTCGGACTCTGCGACCACCCTGGGTGACCTCGTCGCCCCGAGTCAGACCGACTGGGTTGGCGACATCGAACAGACGATGATGGACGAGCATCTCCACGCGGCACTGGCGTCACTGACTGACCTGCAGCGCGAAGTACTGGCCCTGCGCTTTGGACTTAACGGCGCTACCCCACTCTCCTTGCAAGCCACGGCCACCAAGCTCGACATCGGCGTGCGACGCGTTCGTCGCGCCGAAGAAGAAGCTTTGGCGCAGCTGCGGCTCAACGAGAGCGTGCTCGCCGCTCGTATCAACGCCTAGAAGCCTTCGTCAGCAAACCCTGGCACCAGCGGGGTGAGATCCTCCGGCAATGGTGCACCCGCAGACACCCACTCACCCGTAATCGGGTGCGCGAAGGCCAACGTCCGAGAGTGCAGGAAGAAGCGGTCCTCGGGCAGACGTCGATCGCGACGGTGACCGTAGCGCGGATCGTTGACGACCGGGTGGCCAATCGTGGCCATGTGTACGCGAATCTGGTGGGTGCGCCCCGTATCGAGCGACAGCTTCAGGAGTGTCACCGCGTGGGGCTTGTCAATGCGCTCTAAGACGTCGTAGCCGGTTCGGGCGTCACGTCCGTCGCTGCGCACCGCCATCAATGTGGGAGTTCGAGTACTGCGACCGATTGGCGCTTCAACGACACCACGCTCTTCGGTGACGTGGCCCTCAACGAGGCCCAGGTAGGTCCGCTGCATGGCGCGAGAGGCCAGCTGGTCACGAAGTCCGTGAAGACCGTCAACGGTCTTAGCGACGACGAGAACGCCCGAGGTGCCCTTGTCGAGGCGGTGCACGATGCCGGGACGGAACGGGTCGCAGAGCCCCACGTCGCTCAGCAACTGAATCTCGGGGAACCGCGCCAGCAGACCCGCCACCAGCGTGTTGTCTCGCTGCCCCGCGCCGGGGTGCACTACCTGGCCGGACCGCTTGTTGATGATGGCGAAATCGGGATCGTCGTAGACGACGTCCACCGGCACCGACGCGTCGGGAGTCACGGTGCCGTCATCGGGTGGGGGCAACAGCGCAATCACCTGGTCACCCTCGTTGACGATTGCCGATCCTTTGAGAATCACTTTGCCGTTCAAGGTCACCGCACTTGAGCGCAGCAGTGCCGTTGCTTCATTGCGCGACATACCCGTCAGCATGGCCAGGACGCGGTCAATGCGCGTCTCGTCCAACGTCATCGGAATGACGACGTCAAGGGTCTCGCCATCAAACGGGTCAGCACTGTCAAATTCGTCGGTCATCCGGCCACCAATCGCCGCCCTCGTACCGTGACGAAGAGCAGTAGTAGAAATCCCAGCGACACGAATGTGTCAGCCAGGTTGAAAACAGGGAACGAGCCCACCGCAATGAAGTCGGTGACTTGATGCGGCGTGGCAGTCCAGCGATCCACCACGTTGGCCACGCCCCCACCCACCAGCAGGCCAAAACCAGCCGTGGGTAGACCTCGATGGGCCCAAAGCGCGACCACGAGCACCGCGATGGCCACCAGCAGCGTGACAATCGCCGTCACCATGGGAAGCCCCCGACTTAGCGAGAAGGAGAAGCCCTGGTTGTACTCCAAACGGAGCCAGACGGGCCCCAGTAGGTGTTTGGCGTGGTGCACGAGGGCGCGTCGCGCCCACGCCTTGGAGAACGCGTCCGCCACAACAACCGCGAGCGCGACCACCAAGACGGTCAGGTTGGTAGCTCTTAGACGTTTGCGCGGCACGTGATGCACAGGAATGCCGGCAGTTGCCAGCGCAAGCGCTCGCGCGTGATTGGCTCGTAGCACTCGTCACAGCGACCATAGCTCCCATCGGCGACACGAGCCAGGGCCACTTCAATCTCGGCGGCCTTCAAGCGGTACTGAATCGCCGACTCCTTTAGCTGGTCACGCTGGATGTCCGACGCCACAGAGCTGCCGTCTTCATCGTCATACTCAAGGCGCTCTCGGTCGACCAACATCTCATCAGCCTCGGACTCGCTCACGGCGATCATGCCGCGCACGTTCTCAAGCTCCTCGGTCAGGGCCACGGTCAGTTCGTCGAGGAACTTCTGGTCCTTCTCGTAGGGCTTGGAGTGCATCTTGGCCTCAAGGGCCTCGCGACGCTTGCGCTCCTCGGCGTCACGACGCTCCTGGCGCTTGCGCTCTTCAGCCTCACGGCGCTCGATTTCCTTGGCCTTGCGTGCCTTCTCAGCTTCAATGGCCTTGCGCTTGGCTTCGGCTTCCTTCAGCTTGCGCGCTTCAGCGGCGGCCTTCTCGCGCTGCTTTTCCTTGGCCGCCTTCTCCTTCGCGGCGGCGCGAGCCTTGGCTTCCTTTTCCTTCGCGGCCTTCTTGGCAGCGGCGGCCTTGATCTTGTCGGCCTGCAGCTTGGCCTTAGCAGCGGCAGCAGCTTTGGCGGCAGCGGCCTTTTCTTTGGCCGCCTTTTCCTTCGCAGCGGCCTTCGCCTTGGCTTCCTTTTCCTTCGCGGCCTTCGCGGCAGCGGCGGCCTTCGCCTTAGCGGCAGCCTCCGCAGCCTTCTTCTTCGCGAGCGCGTCCTTGGTGGGCGGCTTCGTTGCGTTCGTCACTTTTTTTACAACTGCTTTCTTGGCCGTAGCCGTGGGGGATTTTGTTGCGATCTTGCGGACCGGGGCGGCCTTCTTGGCAGCCACCGACTTCGCCGGCGTCTTCGCAGCAGCGGGGGCCTTCTTGACGGCCTTTGCTGGAGCGGCCTTCTTGGTCGGCGCTGCCTTCTTCGCGGGTGCGGCCTTCTTCGCGGGTGCGGCCTTCTTGGCCGGCGCTGCCTTCTTCGCGGGTGCGGCCTTCTTGGCTGCCGGTGCCTTGGCTACCACGGCCGCCTTCTTGGCCGGAGCCTTCTTCGCGGGTGCGGCTTTTGCAGGGTTCGTCTTTGGTGAAGGCATTAGTTTCTTCCTTTACTGGTGGGAACTATCAACGGGGCCGCACACTGCGAATCCGTTCAATTAGGGGCGGTTCTCGTCTCGCGGAGGAGTGACAAAGTCACCGATCGTGGGGCGAGGGGCCGGTGGTGGTGTGGCGGGTCGGGCATCAGCGAATGACGGCGCCGCTGGTGCGGGCGCTGGTGCGGCCGGCGCGGCTGGTGCAGCTTGTGCCACGGGAGAGGACGGACGAGCAACTTCCAAGCGCATTGAGTCTTCGACCCAACGCTGCAACTCCGTCAACACCGAGGTAACGCGCGTGCGCTCCGCGTTGAGCTGACGGTTCAAGGCTTCAACGTCTTCACTGAGGCGCTGCTTGACTGCGTTCAAGCGCTGCACTTCGTCTTCAGCACGCGAACGCGCCTCATTGATGATTTCGCGAGCGCGCTCCTGCGCGGTCGTCGTCAGTTCACGGGCCTTCACTTCGGCCTCGTTCTGGGCCTGGTCAATGAACTGCTGGGCCATCGCGATCATGGAAGCGACCTGTTCGGCGCCGGCTCCGGTGTCCGCCTTGACGACCGGTGCAGGTACGACGGGTACCGCAACGGGTGCTGGAGCGGGAGGGGGTGTCACCACCGACAGCGGAGCGTCACTGTTCTGCTGGAGCTGGGCGATACGCTCCGAGGCCTGACGCAGCTGCTGGCGCAACTGGTGCAGCTGGTCGCGAAGCTCGTCGACTTCGCCGGCCGCCTTGTCCAGAAACTCGTCAACCTCATCAACGTTGTAACCACGCATTCCCTGCTTGAAGGAAATCGTCTTGATCTGGTCGAGGGCGAGAGTTGACTGTTCGGTGCTTTCCATGCCCGACAGCCTACAGCGCGGACCCCGAAAAACGTGGCTATTGCCTAGAAGGCACCGTTAAGAAGTCGCAACACAATGATGGCAATCCACACCGTGAAATCGATGCGCATGCCGCCGAAATTGGCGCTCGGGATTAGTGAACGCAGTGGGCGCAGCACCGGATCGGTGAGCGACCGCAGCGCGTCCTTAACTGACGCGAGCGCGCCACTCCCCGAAGCCGGAAACCAACTCAGCAGGGCGTCAAGAATCAACACCCAGATATAGATGGTGATGAGGAGGTGGAGGAGGCTGATCACGCGCGGTCGTAGGCGGTGAGCTTGAGCCGAGCGACGACCTCGGGGCTCACGGTCACGCCGGCGGGCGTGAGCAAGTAGACCTTCCGCGCCGAGATGGGCTGGATAGCGGCCCCCAGCACGTAGAGCGCACCGGCCACGAAGTCGAGCAGGCGACGGCGCAGGTCGTCGTCGACCTGGTGCAGGTTGACAATGACGGGTCGCCCCTGCTTGAGCTGGTCACCGAAGGTGGTGGCGTCGTTGAATTCACGGGGAATCACTACCTCGATGTCGAGTTCGCTGTTGACGAACTGCACGCCACGATTGATTGACGTTGGGGGAACGACTGCCTTGGGCTCGAGGACGCGACCGTCCTTGTCGATGAAGTTCAGCGAAGGGCGACGAGCCGGTGGCACCGGCTGGCGAGGCGTGGCGATGGGGGCGGGCTGACGGGTCCACTCGTCAACGGGCGTGGGCTCGTCGAATCCGCGCGTGGGGGCGGCACCGGGGATGTCGGAGAGGTTCTCCTCAACCAGGCCCAGGAAGGCCAACAACTTGTGAAATTTTGAATCGCTCATGCGCACTCTCCTCGAGGATTTCCGCCTCGTTCTATGTTAGGGCAGCGCCGCGACCCTCGCGGAAGCCGAACAGCAGCCGGCCCAGCCGGACTTCGGTGGAGCCGCAGGTTACTGCTAATTGGTAGTCCTCCGTCATCCCCATCGACCGCTCACGTACCTCGAGGTCGTCGGCCAATCGACGCACCGTCTCGAAAGCATCGCGAGCACCGTCGGGATCGGGCGGCGCCACCACCATCAGGCCGCGCACGTTGAGGCCGAGGTCCCGAGCCATCCGCACCAAGTCCCCCACCTCCGTCGGCGGGGCTCCGTTGCGCTCGGCGCGGCCCGTGGTGTCCACTTGGACGTCAATGACGCCACCAGGCCCACACTGGGCCAACTTGGTGAGCTCCTTCGCCCTGGACACACCGGAGACGACGTCGGCCACGGCCGCGATGCGGGCGATCTTGTTGGTTTGCAGGGCCCCGAGGTAGTGCCACCGCACCGGCACGTCGGTGACCGCTCGCTTTTCTTCCAGTTCGGTGAGGTAGTTCTCCCCCACCGCGGTAATCCCCGCCGCTACCGCGGCGCGAACTGTGGCGACGTCAAACGTCTTGGTGACCCCAACAATGCGCACCGTCGCGGGATCGCGACCGGCGTCGGCAATACGTGCCCGAACGTCGTCGATCGACCTCGCAATGTCGAGAACGCGCTGGTTATCGAAGGAAGCTTGGGAGGTCGTCGTCATCGCCGAGCCCCAAGAAGTTGTCGTCGTTGGCGCCACCGAAGATGTCGCTGCGAGGACCCTCGGTCATCATGCCCGCCGGGCTCTGCGTGGTGGCCGTCGGACGAGGCGCCTGCACGTGGTCAAAACCAGCGGCAATCACCGTCACGCGCACCGCGTCACCAATGGACTCGTCGATAACCGAACCGAAGATGATGTTGGCGTCGGGGTGGGCGACATCGTGAACGATGTTGGCGGCGTCGGTGATTTCCGACAGCGTGATGCCCTGCGCACCCACGATGTTGATCAAGATGCCACGAGCACCCTCGATCGAGGCTTCCAGCAGCGGCGAGGTAATCGCGGCGCGGGCGGCGTTGACGGCACGACCCTCACCCGTCGACATACCAACACCCATGATGGCGGTGCCGGCGTTGCGCATGATGGTATTGACGTCGGCGAAGTCGGTGTTGATCAAACCGGGAACGGTGATCAAGTCGGTGACACCGCGAACAGCGGACAACAGGACGTCGTCGGCAATCTTGAAGGCGTCGACCATGGTGGTTTCGGCCGTGGTGACCGTGCGGAGACGGTCGTTCGGAATCACGATGAGCGTGTCGACCTTTTCGCGCAGCGCCTGAATACCCTTTTCGGCCTGGGTCGCGCGACGCTTGCCTTCGAAGGAGAACGGACGGGTCACGACACCAATGGTCAAAATGCCCATGGCGCGAGCGACGTCGGCGACGACGGGAGCGGCACCGGTACCCGTACCGCCACCCTCACCGGCGGTGATGAACACCATGTCGGTGTCCTTCAGGGCCTCTTCGATTTCGGCGCGGTGGTCTTCCGCCGCCTGACGACCAATCTCGGGGTCGGAGCCGGCACCGAGGCCGCGGGTCAGCGAGCGGCCAATGTCGATCTTGAGGTCGGCCTCACTAAGCAGCAGGGCCTGGGCGTCGGTATTGGCCGCGATGAACTCGATGTTCCGCAGTCCAGCGGTAATCATGCGGTTGACGGCGTTCACGCCACCGCCACCAACACCGATGACCTTAATGACTGCGTGGTAGTTGTTCTGGCTGAGGCTCATGCTCTTTCAACTTTCTGCTTCGACTGGTACGACTATTCCATGACACCGAAGTGCACTTCTCAGGGTGACGCTCGTTAGCAAGACATTCTAGGACTAAAAACCACCCTTAATGGGGTGATGGTCCCGAGATTGCCAATTCGGTCGGCACCGTGACATCCACCACATCACCGGCCGCCAGGGTGGCCCCCTTGATGACCGAGGCGATGGCCATGTATTTGGCCGTCAGCTCGTCCGTTGAGCCCAAAATAAAGCGAACGGGCGTGGTCATCGTCAGGCTCACGCCGTTGGTGCCCACCACCACATCACGGACCTGGCTGGCGAAGGCGCTGGGCAGGGTGGCGGCCACCGTCACGGCCGACGCGTCGGTCGCCGTGAAGGGCCACGTCGTGGCGGCGGGGGTAATCAAGGTAGGGAGATTGGCCGTGGCGGGGGCGAGGCCCAGATTGGTGCCCGTTGCGCCCACGTAGGTCCATTTCCCTTGCCACTGGGTTACGGCCACGGCGTGGGTTTCGACGATGCTCACGCTGACACTGTTGGGCCAGTGCTTCACGATTGAGGCGTTGGCCACCCAGGGAAACGTCTTGGCAGCCTGGATCATGGCGCCGGTGTTGAGCCCCAGCATCGAGGGCTGGCTGGTCAGACCCAGCGCCGTTTCCACCGCGGCCGCGGTTTCGTGCACGTTGCCGGTAACCGTTACGTGTTGCACGCGAAAATAGGGCTGCTGTAAAACCCAGCGCACACCCAGTGCCAGAACGGTCACGACGACCGCGGCGATGAGAACGCGCTTGACCCCACGATGGGTGGTCTGGCGGGTGTGGGGTCGACGGCGGCGTTGGGTCTGTGGTCGCTGACGTTTCGTTTCCTCGCTCACACGTCCTCCTCAAATCCGACGAGACAGGTTTCGGGTTCGAGACGAATCCCCGCCCGCGCCAACACGAGCTCCTGGGCGGCCTGCATCACGGCGAAGACGTCACCGGCAGTGGCACCCTCATCGGCGATGATGAAATTGGCGTGCTTCGCTGAGATCGCGGCCCCGCCCCGACGCAGGCCCTTGGCGCCGGCCTCGTCGAGCAGTCGCCCCGCGCTGTCCCCTGCCGGATTGGTGAAGACGCTCCCGGCGTTCGCGCCACCGGGCTGGTGCTCACGACGCCAACGCACGATGTCGCTGATCATGGTTTTTGCTTCATCGACATCTCCCCGCGTCAGGGTTAACGTTGCCGACAGCACCACGTCATCGCGACGCACCGCAGACTGGCGATAACCGAACTTCAGCTCGGCAGCCGGCACCGTCGTGAGTACTCCGTCGCGCAGCATCCGCACCGTCGTCACCGACGCGGCCATGTCAGAACCGTGACCGCCAGCGTTCATCACCACGGCACCCCCAATGGTGCCGGGGACCCCGACCGCCCATTCGAAGCCATGAATGCCCTCAGCCGCGAGACGGCGGGCCGCGACCGGCAGCGACAGCCCCGCGCCAATGGTGACCTCGACGGTGCCGTCGAGTGCGTCCACAATCTGCAGATCATCGAAGTCACCCGTCAGGTGCAGCGCCACGAGATTGTGGTGGCCGTCGGCGACGAGCAGGTTGGAGCCGTTGCCCACGACCAGTAGCGGCCATTCGTTGAACAGTGGTGCCAGCTCCGTGAGATCCTGCTCACTGGCGGCGGTGGCGAAGACGGCGACGGTGCCGCCCACGCGGTAGGTCGTGTGCGGGCCCATGGGCTCGTCGAAGCGAAGGCGGGGGTCGGCACTCATGACGTCCGTCCTGGGAGGTCGTTGATGATGGTGCCGATATCACCGGCACCGAGCACCAGCAACGCGTCGGCGTCGACGGAACTGAGGACGGTGATGGCTTGCGTGAACGAGGGGGCGAAGTGGACGCCGTCGCGGCGCTGACGGAGTGGCGAGGCGACGCGCTCCCCCGTTACCCCAGTGGGGTTCGCTTCACCGGCGGTGTAGAGCTCAGTCACCACCACCACGTCAGCACCGTCGAAGGCGGGGGCGAAGTCGTCGCCCACACTGAGTGTTCGTGTGACGCGGTGCGGTTGAAAGACGCAGGCGATGCGTTGGTAACCGAGGTCGCGGGCACAGGCGATGGTCGCCGCAATCTCGCCGGGGAGGTGAGCGTAATCCTCGATCACGTCCATGCCACGCCACTGACCATGGCGTTCAAATCGACGCGGGGCGCCGGTGAAGGCGCGCAGCCCCGCGGCCACCGCCTCGGCGGCGATACCCAGCTCGAGCGCAAGCACCGCCACGACGGCGGCGTTGGCCACGTTGTGTGCCCCCGTAACCGCAAGCACGATGCTCAAGGTGGTGGGACCGGTCACGGTGAAGCGGGCCCCATCGCGAGACAGTTCTTCATCGGTGACGAGCCAGTCCCCACCCAGCCGTCCGACCGTGCGCACGCGACGGGCCGTTCGTGACGCGACGCGCGCCGCCCCAGGGTCATCATTCCAGACCACGACCGGACCCGCCGTCCGTTCGACCAGCGCCACGAAGGCCCCCTCGAGGCTCTCAAGGTCGCCGTAGTGATCGAGGTGGTCAGCTTCGACGTTCAACAGGCCAAGCGCTGCGGGGTGGAGGGTGGCGAAGGTGCCGTAGCTCTCATCGACCTCCACCACCAGTTGGCCGGTGCTGCCCGCCTCGCCATTGGCGCCGACGCCGCGGACGTCGGTTCCCAAGAGTCGCCCCGCGTCGCGTCCTGCGGCGGCCATGACGTGGGCCATCATTGAGGTGGCCGTCGTCTTTCCGTGCGTTCCCGTCAGCCCCACAACGTCGTAGAGGGTGCCGAGGGTCGCCATCAGCATTGATCGCGTCATCAGTCGGGCACCGGCGACGCGCGCCGCCTCGAGTTCCACGTGGTCGGTGGACACGGCTGGGGACCACAGCACGGTGGTCGCCCCAGCACCATTGGTGCTGTCGTGACCGATGGTGATGGTCGCACCCGCCTCGCGCAATGCCTCCAGCGTCGGTGAGTCATTCATGTCGGAGCCACTCACCACGCAGCCGCGACCCAACAACAAGCGAGCCACGCCGCTCATCCCGGCGCCGCCAACGCCCACAATGTGAATGTGCTCATCGCGGTCAAAGGTCACCGGGCCACCTCGAGAACGACTCGGGCAATCTGATCGGCCGCATCGGGGCGGGCCAGGGCGCGACTAGCCGCACTCATGCGCGCCAACACCTGGTCGTCGAGCAGGGGCGTCAGGGCGTCAGCCAACGCCGCTCCGCTGACCTGGTCGTCGGGCACCAGAACGGCCGCTCCGGCCGCCACCAGCGCTCGCGCATTCGCTCCTTGGTGGTCACCGGGCGCGTGAGGTAGCGGGACCAACACCGCGGGCACGCCCACCGTCGTCAACTCCGCCACGGTTGTGGCCCCAGCGCGACAGACAGCGAGATCGGCACATCGCCACCACTGGCTCATGTCCGCAAACGATTCAACGCGATAATCGAGCCCCTGCAGGTCGGGCATCGACGCCCGCACCCAGGCCTCATCACGACGGCCGGTGACGTGAACCAGGGTCAGGTCGTCGCGACTTGCCCACAACTGGGCGAGGGCGACAACGGCCCGGTTCACACTGGCCGCACCAAGCGACCCCGTCATCACCACAATCACCCGTCGACCCGTTGCTCCCACCGCGTCACGGGCTGCGGTCCGTGCCGTTGTGGAGCGGTCAATGGCCGCGATGTCAGCGCGCACGGGGGCGCCCGTCACCACGGTCGTCGCCGTGGCGTTGCCGTAGGCCACGCAGCGGCGAACGGCGAAGCGCGTCAGCAGCCGGTGTGTTGCCGGTGGTGTGGCGTCGAGGTCGACCAGGATCAGCGGACGCCGCCACAGCACCGCGGCGAGCGACACGGGGAAGGAGGCGTACCCGCCAACGGAGACCACTGCACGGGGGCGCCACACGCCCACGAGGGCGATGGCCCGCAGGACACCCACGAGGAGACCAACCACCGCGCCAACGTTGGCCACGAGGGCCGCAGGCTGCGTCGACCGACGAATGCCCCGCCCGGAAAGCAGTGTGAGAGGGATGACGCCGCCACCGAGGAGGACGCCTTCTTGGCCGCGGCGCGAACCAACGTATCGAAGGTTGCCTGGCTCTACCCCCTGCGCACGGAGGGACTCGGCGATGGCCTGCATCGGAAAGATGTGGCCACCGGTGCCGCCGCCGGTTACGACAATGGGGCGCGTCATGATTATCGAGGGCGAACGGGACGGCGCTCGGGCGCCGGGGCCGGCGCGGGGGCGGGACGGAGGTTACCGACGATTTCTCGGAACTTGATAATCGGTGGGCGCTGGGCCTGCAGGACCAGCGGCGCACTCCCCTTGTGCTGATTCGCCACGTTGATGAGGAGCCCCACGGCGCACAACTCCATAATCAAGCTCGAGCCGCCGTAGGAGAAGAAGGGCAAGGGTACACCGGTAATGGCCCAGAAGCCCACCACGGAAGCGATGTTGAGCAACGCCTCCAACGTGATCCAGGTGGTCACGCCAATGGCCAGCAGGCGGTAGACGTCGTTCGGGCACTGCCCAATGATTTTGGTCGCCGTGGCCAGAAACGCGACAAACAGGCCAACGACCACCAGCGTCCCGACAAGGCCGAACTCTTCACCAATAATCGAGAAGATGAAGTCGGTGTGGGGGTTGGGCAACAGCCCCCACTTCTCGCGGCTCTGTCCGTAGCCGAGGCCAAACAGGTACCCGGCACCGAGGCCGATCTTGGACTGTTGCAGCTGGTACCCCAAGTGCTTCAGATCGGCATTGGGGTGCAAAAAGGAGATGAAACGGTGCCACGAATAGGACTTGAACTTGATGAAGCCACCAATCCCCACCAGACCCGCTCCTGCAATGGTCAAGGACTGACGTTTCGAAATGCCGGCAGCAATCAGCATGATGAAGGCAATGGCGCCAACGATTGACGTCGTGCCGATGTCATTGCCCAAAATAATGAGGCCGAGACCCAGGAGCACGGGCAACATCGTGATGGCGAGCCACTGGCCGTGCCCAATGAAGTTCCGCTTCCTCGACACGACGGCGGCCACCATTAAAACCACGGCGAGCTTGAAGAACTCTGACGGCTGAAGGTTGAACGGGCCAAGCACCAGCCAACGACGTCCTCCGCTCACGCTGGTGCCGCGCAGCACCACCACGGACAACAACGCGATAACGGCCCAGAGGATCCACGGGGCCAACTGGAGCAATCGCGGCAGGGGGAACACGGCCAGGATGTACATGCCGACCACACCGATAATGAGCCATTCGATATCGGACTGCATGATGGAAAAGGCCGAGCCGCCAAAGGCGGCCTGCCCCTCTGACGCCGATGCAATCATGATGGTGCCCAGCGTTGTCATCACGGCGACAATGGCGAGCAAGGTGTTGCCGAGCGCGCTCGAGCGAGGGAACGGGCGGAAGATCTGGCGCAGCATCAGCCCACCACCCGCGCACTGTGAATGAAGTCGCTGTAGAAGATGCCCAGACCCAGCGCCGCCAACAAACCGGCCAAAATCCAGAACCGGATAATCACGGTGATCTCGGGCCAGCCGCGGAGTTCAAAGTGGTGGTGAAACGGCGCCATACGGAACAACCGGCGACCGAAGACGCGGTAACTGAAGACCTGCAGAATCACCGACAGCGTTTCGGCGACGAAGAGACCACCGATGATCGGGAGCAGGAGGTCGAGATTCATCAAGAGGCACACGCCACCAAGGCCGGTGCCGATAGCGAGCGACCCGGTGTCACCCATGTAAATGCGCGCGGGGGCGGCGTTCCACCACAAGAAGCCGAGCAGGGCGCCGACCATCGCGACCGCGACCAGGCCGAGATCGAGGGCGTCGTGCAGGTGGTAGATCGGAAAGTGCCGGTATTCCCAGTACCCCATGATGGCCAGCACGGTGAAGCAAAACGAGCCAGAGCCCGCGGCCAAGCCGTCAAGACCGTCGGTCAGATTGACCGCGTTGGAGGTGGCGATAATGACGAAGGTGGCCATGGCGACCCAGCCCCACACGGTCAGGTTCCACCCTGGGAGCGTGACGCGGGTAAAGGAAAAGTGGGTCGACGTGTGGACCCAGTAGATGCCCGCGACGGCAAAGCCCAGCGCAATCAGCAGCTGGCCCGCGAGCTTTCCGCGCTTGTTGAGTCCGAGGTTCCGAGCGTTACGAATACCAATGACGTCGTCTAAGAAGCCCAGCAGCCCCGAGGCCACGATCGCGGCCACCACCAAATAGCCACTGCGCGTAAAGGGCAACGTCGTCGCGGCGTGCCCAGCGGCGTAGCCGAGGACGGTAGCGGCCACAATCACGACACCACCCATCGTGGGGGTGCCGGCCTTGGCTTGGTGCGACGCCGGACCATCTTCGCGAATGCGCTGGCCCATGGAGCGCTGCTGCACAAAGCGAATCCACAGGGGTGTTACCAGCAGAGCGAAGAGAAACGCCACACCCCCTGACTTCATCAAACTCAACATGAGGTCCTCACTTCAGTAGCTCGCGGGCGACGGTGCGGTCATCAAAGGCTAGAACCTCGTCACCAATTGTTTGTGTCGTTTCGTGGCCTTTTCCGGCAATAACGACGACGTCGGACTCGCCGGCCACACGCAGGGCTCGCGCGATGGCGTCACCTCGGTCAATGATGCGTTCGTAGGTGCCACCCACGCAGCCGGCGACAATGTCATCGATGATGGCGGTGGGGTCTTCGTGCCGGGGATTATCCGAGGTCACGATGGTGACGTCGCTAAGTCGGGTGGCGATGTCGCCCATGACGGGTCGCTTTGCGCGGTCGCGGTCACCACCGCACCCGAAGACGGTGATGATGCGCCCTTCGTGCATTGCTCGCACCGCGCGCAGCAGTCGATCGAGTCCATCGGGGGTATGGGCGTAGTCCACGATGACGCTGGGACCGTCGGAGGCCACGACCTCAAACCGGCCGGGCACCGCCTCGACTGCCGAAGCCGCCGCCGCTACGGCGGCGTCCTCAAAGCCCAAGTCGCTCACAATCGCCAGGGCCATCAGCATGTTGTCCACGTTGTAGTCACCGACCAATCGCGACGTTGTCCGGTGGCCGCGCCACGTGAACGACGTGCCTCGCAGTGACATCGTTAGGGCGCTGGCGTCCGATCGATGGACCAGGGTTACCGGCAGTTCGGTCATGTCGGCCAGACGGGCGCCGTAGAGGTCATCACCCCAGATGACACCGCGGGGGGCGTAGGCGGCGGTGAACAGGCTGGCCTTGGCGGCAAAGTAGTCCTCCATGGTGACGTGGTAGTCGAGGTGGTCGTGTGACAAGTTGGTAAAGGCCACGACCGAAAACGGCACCCCAACGACGCGCCCTTGATCGAGGGCGTGACTCGACACCTCGAGTGCGACCACACCTGACTTGTCGGGCCCAAACGAGTCTCGGAGAGCCCTGAGCGTCTGCCACAGTTCGGGAGCCGCGGGTGTCGTTCGAACGTTGGTGAGTGTCCCCATTGACGCGGCGTTGCCACCGAGGGCGCGCACCAGTGCGGCCACCAACGTAGCCACGCTGGTTTTGCCGTTGGTGCCCGTCACGCCGACGAGCTGCAGGCCTTCGTCAGGGCCACCGGCAATGCGCCGTGCGGCCTCAGCGAGCACCGACCGAACGTCGTCGGGCGACACGACGAGGACCGGTACGGTCGCGTCGACGAACCGAGTGGCCACCACGGCGACCGCACCTCGCGCCACCGCTTCAGAGACGAATGCAGTCCCATCGGTGGTCGTGCCGCTCAGGGCGACGAACAGGTCGCCAGGTGCGCACATGCGCGAGTCTATGACCACGCGAGATGCGTCGATGGCCCCCGTGGCAGCATCGAGCACCAGTGCCGGCAGGAGATCGCGGAGCTGCATCAGGTGACGTCCGAGGCCAGTGCTGCCGCGCCCGTCAGGGGCTTCACCATCACACCCGACGAAGGGATGTTGTAGTGGTGCAGAGCGTAACTCATGATTTGCTGAAAAACCGGGGCCGCGACCGCACCGCCAAAGATTGTGGTGACGGGTCGCTCAATGATCACGATGACCGAGAAGGCGGGATTGTTGGCGGGGGCGAAGCCCACAAAACTGGCGTTGTACTCCCCCGTCAGCAGTCGGTCGGCGTGGGGGTCGGGGATGCTGGCGGTTCCCGTCTTACCGGCCACTTCGTAGCCGGGGATGATGGCGTTGGTACCAGTACCCTCGAGCACCACCTTCTGCAGCATCTTGTTCATGGTGTAGGCCACCGAGGGTGACAAGGCCTGACGCTGCACGCTCGGTGGCGTGGCCTGCATCGTGCCGTTGGCTTCGACGTAGCCCCGCACCAACTTGGGTTCCACAAAGACGCCACCGTTGGCAATGGCGTTATAGGCGTCGAGCACCTGGATTGCCGGCACTGCATCAACCTGGCCGATTGGCAGGGCCACCTGGTCGGCCGCGTACCAGTTCGCCGCCGATACCAAGAGTCCGGCGGTCTCACCGGGGAAGTTCACGGAGGTCAACTGACCAAAGCCGAGGCGCTCCACCTGGGCGAGAATCTTGTTTTCCCCGATCCGCTGCCCCACTTCGAAGGTGCCAATGTTGGATGACTGTGCGAGGATGCTCGTCGCCGACAAGTGCTCCAGTGCGTGGGCTTCGGCGTCGTGAAAGAGGCGCGTGCCAACAACGACCGAGTTGGGCACAGCAAAAACTGAATTCGGCGTGATCGCCCCGGCCTGCAACGCCGCCGAGAAGGTCACCACCTTGAACACTGATCCGGGTTCGTAGGCCTGCGAGAACGGCAAGTTATTGATCGTTTGCTCAATACCGGGAGCGCCCACCGACTGGCCCCACGCCGGTATCGGTCCCAGTACTCCAGGATTCGTCTTGGTATTGACCAGCGAGGCGTCGGCCAGGATTTCACCCGTCTTCACGTCCTCGACGACTGCTTCGCCGGCAATGCCGTCAACGGCATGCAGTTGGGTAGCCAGTGCGTGTTCGACAACAAACTGGAGCGAGTTGTCGATCGTGAGCTCCAAACCGACGCCAGGCTGAACCTTCTTGATGACCTGGGTATAGGTGCTGGGTAGGTTGACGCCCGAGCCAGCGGTAAATGCCCGTTCAAGTCCATCAACACCGGCCAGTTGCGACTGGTACTCGTATTCAAGCCCCGTGGTGCCACCTTGAGTGTTGGTGCGTCCAACAATCGACTCTGCCAATGTGCCGTTGGGGTACGTACGCGACGAGGAGTTCCGAACGACAATGCCCGTAAAGTTTCCCGCAGTCACCTGGCGGCCAAGCGCCACGGGAAGGGCCGAGTTGACGACCACGTACCCGTTTCGCTCCGACAGCATGGACGTCAACGTGGCCACGGGCACCTGGACGAGGCCGCTCAGCGACTTCGCTTCACCAACGGGATCGGTGATCTGAAAGTCGTCGGCGAGAACGAGTGATGTCGGCTCCGACAACGCCAAGGTGCGACCGTAGCGATCGTAAATACCGGCGCGAAGTGCGGGCACCGTGCGCTCGGAGCGCACCTGCTGCAGCGACATCGGACCAAATTCTCCGTGGTCGACAACCTGCAAATCAATGAGTCGTAGCGCGAGAATGGCGAATGCCGCGAAATACCCAATGTGGAGAATGCGAATACCGCGGAGCCGGCGACCCTTTTGTGGTGTGGCGGTTGAACGGGGGCGGGCGTGCGCCGAAGTCTTGTGCGTGGTCACCGCACCGTCCTTGGTGTGACCGGTGCGTGCCCAGCGAACTTCGGGAGTGGCAAGGTCGCGCCAAGTGACGTCGACGGAATTTGGCTCACCGAGAGGGGCTCGACGAGGTGGAGCGATGATGCCTGCGTAGCCACCACGCTCGGCGCCGACAACGACGTAAAGGTGCTGAGCTGTTCGGCGTAGTTCGATTGATCGTTCTGCAGTTGCGTCTGCAGGTTGTAGAGCGCGACTTGACGGGCACCGTTCTCAATCATGCCGACGACGCCAATGGCGAGTGCGACAAGGACGATGACGACCGGCTTGACAAGCGACACCTGTCGCGTGCCGGCGCGTTCACGAGTGACCTGCGTCGTCGACGTTGGTACCGTGCTTCGCGGGTGGCGAGCAGGTGCCTCACGTCGAGGGGTGGTGATGCGACGGGGCGCGTCGATGCGGCGAGGAAAACTGATGATGCTCACGCGGAGACCTTTCGTGCGACGCGCAGTCGGGCCGACCGAGCGCGGGGATTGGATGAGATTTCGGTGGCCGTCGCCAACGCGGCGCTCGCGCGGTCAACTGTCACCAACGCGACGGCGCCACAGACGCAGCCGAGGGCGTAGGGGCACGTGCAGCCGCCCGTGGCCCAGTGGGCGAAGGTGCTCTTCACAAAGCGGTCCTCACCCGAGTGGTACGAAATGACACTGAGAACACCCTGTGGGGCGAGCACGTTTAGCGCTCCAGTGAGCCCTTCCTCGAGCTGGCCCATTTCGTCATTGACGGCAATGCGCAACGCCTGAAAGACACGTGTCGCCACGTGGCCCTTGCGGCGGGCCGCCATGGGCACGGCGCGGGCCACGGCCGCCGACAGTTCGTCGGTGGTGGTGGGCTGAGCGGTGATGACCGACCGCGCAATGGCACCGGCGAACCGATCCTCCCCGTTGGCGCGCAGCAATCGGATGAATTCGTGTACGTCAGCCGTCGCGAGATACTCCGCTGCCGTGACACCCGAAGTGGGGTCCATGCGCATGTCTAAGGGCGCATCGGCGCGGAACGAAAAGCCCCGCTCCCCTTCGTCGAGCTGGTGTGAGGAAACGCCAAGGTCCATCAAGACTCCGACAATGGGGGCTCCGTCAATCCACGCGGCGTTGTCTCGCACCACATCGGCAATCTCGGCAAAGGTCGCGGCGGCGATCATGAATCGACCGGCAAACGGCGCCAACGTCTGTGCCGCCTGGGCCCGAGCTTCGGGGTCGCGGTCGATGCCAATAATGCGCAGCGTGGGGTTGACGGCGAGCAGGAGTGCACTGTGGCCCCCACCGCCGAGCGTGGCATCCACAACGACACCATCGAGCGATCCCAGGAGGGCCACGATTTCGTCGGCCATGACCGGCACGTGGTAACTCCCGCGCTCTACCGGCAGCCTTTCAATATCACCCGTCGGCGAGCAGGCGGAGAAAGAAGCTCCACCAACCGATGACATTGCCAGGCTGCCCATAGAACGCGGGCGGTACAGCGAAGGAGAAATCGTCATGCGAAGCTCATTCCCATGACGGCGGCACCCGGAATTTCGGCGCGCTGCTGGAAGATTTCGGGGTTCCACAACTCCATGTGGTTGAGCTGACCCACGATCAAGATGTCGCCCTCGAGCTTGGCCATGGCGCGAGCGTTCGCCGGCACCACAAAACGGCCCTGACGGTCGACTTCTACGTGGGACGTTCCCGCGGACCAAAAACGGCTGGCTTCAAGACCACCGTTTTCCAGGTCCTCACGCATCGCAATGTACTTGGCGGCCTGCTTCTCGAATTCTTCGGGCGTGTAGAGGGAGACACACCCACCACGATCAGGAGCGATGTACCCACCGGCCAGGAATTCGCTGCGGTACTTCGCGGGCAGGATGAGTCGAGCTTTTACGTCCAACGTGTGTTGAAAGCTCCCGACAAAACGATCCATTATTCCCCGACTCGTACTCCACATCGCACCACTTGGGTGCAATGCTACTCCATTTCACTCCCTTTTGCCCCACCGCCAAAGGAAAATCCTTGTGAAAAAAAGAAAAAGGCGTGGGGAAACCCACGCCGTGAAGAGTCAAATTGAAAAAGTGCTGATTAGGACAGCAAAAACAGCTGGCGGAAGGCCATGGGCTGGCTGGCGGCACGCAACGTTTCGAGCATGACGTCGCCATCGGCCCCGAGTTCTCGGAGGTTGTGGTGAGCGATCGCGCCCTCGAGACCAGGCGTGACCTCGGCTAAGTGGTCGAGTACGGTCGCCGACGACCCTTCGTGCAGCACGGTGGAGAGAAACATTCCTTCACGCACCCGCCACTGGGTAACGCCGACAAGCTTGCGGTCATCAACGAAGAGTTCACCGGGGCCGCGTCCGCCGAAGCAGATCACCCGATGGGCGGGATCGTCAAGGACACCACCTTCGTGCATCGTGGCGGCGACACCGGCGGCGGCAAGGGCCTCGCGCCACCACCGACCCACGATGTAGGAACACTCGTGGACGTCGTCGCGCCATCGGGCGTCGTCGCGCGGAATCCACCAGTCGACCCATAGGTCACCCGGTTGGAGATAGACCGCACCTCCCCCACCGCGGCGCCGGCGCACCGGCACCATTGGTTCGGGGCGGAGAATCGATAGGGGCTGCGAGCCGCCAAGCACCAGGGTCGGTGCTTCGAGACGCACCACGAACATCGTCGGGGTCGTGAGACCCCGAAGCACGTCGTAGTCGTAGAGCTCCTCGACGTCGGAAATCACGAGGCTTTGGGCAGGAACGGCGCCCAGAGGGGGTCCGGATCGGCGAGGTGGCGCCACCGCCACCAGGGCCCCTCGGGGGCACGAGGTTCGAACTGCAGTCGCCAGCCGATTTCTTCGAGCAGGCGGTCACCCTTTTGCATGTTGTCACGGCGACAGGCGGCCACCACATTGGTCCATTCGTGTCGGCCACCCCGGCTCCGGGGAACGATGTGGTCAATCGTGTCGGCGTGCCCCAAGCAGTAGGCGCAGGTAGAGCCATCACGCAAGAGCAATGCACGCCTCGTCAGCGGCGGCGTGCGCATGCGTGACGGGATTTTGACCATGTCGTGGAGCCGAACAATCGAAGGAATTTCAACTTCGACAGACGTCGATCGGCAGACGGGTGGTTCAGGCGCTGTGGCAATTGGCTCAGCTCGTCCCGCGAGCAACAAGACGACGGCGCGTCGCTCGCTGACGAGTTGCAGCGGCTCAAATGTTGCGTTGAGGAGGAGAACGCGCCCCACGACCAAAACCCTACTCGCCGACTCGTTGACGAACCGACCATTTGGCCGCGGCGACGACCTCACGAGGATCGATTTTCTTCGAGGCGCCGGCCACCGTGGTGAGACGGAACTCCCAGTACGACGGCGCGGGGAGCGGCAGGAATGGCGGTCGTCGCCACCACCCCGCTCGGCGTAGTCGCCACCCCGCACGCGCGACCGGCGCAATGCCTGACGGGTGCCGAAGGAGGTAACGGGCGAGTCCCGGTGTCCAATAGGTTCTCATCGGGCCCTCCCCCATCCAACAATCGCTGCCCCCAAGAGTGGCCCATCGGCGCCGAGGCCAGATCGTGTAATCGAAATGGTGTTGGCGTACGGCATGGTGGCGTATTCCCGCGCGGTGGCCGTCGCAGTGGCAAAGAAGGGATCGCCGAAGCCCAGTGCGACCGACCCCGCCACAAAACAGTGGGTGAAGTCGAGCACCGCAGCCAGCGAGCCGATTGCTTGCCCGACGTAGCGGGCCGTCGCCTCACGGACTTCCAGCGATGCCTCGGCCGGTGGCCGACCGGTGCGCTGGGCGATAGCCCAGCCGGAAGCCTCGGCCTCCAAGCACCCCTTCGCGCCACAGGAACATTGCGCGCCGCCCGGCAGCACCGTGAGGTGACCGAGGTGGCCACTGTTTCCGGTGGCACCGTTGAGCAGCCGCCCATCCAGCACCACCGCACCACCAACGCCCGTCGACACCACTAACGAGGCGTAGTTTTTGACTCCCTGCGCCGATCCGAACACCCCTTCCGCGAGTGCCAGGGCACGGACGTCACCGTCAACGGCGACCGCGAGGCCCGTGGCTTGCCGCAACCGTTCGGCCAAATCGAAATCGCGCCACTGCGGGATATTCAGCGGCGACACCAGTTCGCCGTCATTCGTCATTGGCCCCGCACACCCCACGCCGCAGACGTCAACGTCAGCGTGCTGTCGCAACTCACGAACCGCGACGACGATGCGGTCGAAAAGGTCGTTCGCGTCGGAGGCGACTTCCACTCGTCGGCGCGACGTAAGCCCACCCGCTCGAGAGACCAGCGCCACTTCCGCTTTGGTGGCCCCAATGTCAATGGCCAGAGTTGCGGAGGGCGTGGTCGACGAGGTCATTGCGATCGGTGACGAAATTTGGCCAGCGAATCACGGAGGCGCTGCAGCGGTCCGCCCAAGCGGAAGCTGTCATCGCCCGTACTTGGTCGGGTGATGTCACGCCACGAGGCGCGGCCAATCCGACGAAGATTCCGCTCAATGACGACGGCCGAGACGAACATGAGCGCTACGCCGGCGACACCGACGGCGATGTACTGCGCGAAGAATGCGATCAGCACCACGAGGCCGACCAGAAAACCGAGGACGGCCCAGCGCACTTGGCGTAGCGAGTGGGAGTAGACGTTGGTTTCTCGAACGCTTTTGGCAAAACGAGGATCCGCTTTCGACAGCGACTCTTCGAGTTCCGCCAGAATCTTCTGTTCGTGGTCTGACAGTGGCATGCCGTCTCCTTCCGCTTCCCTTTCAGCGTACCTGCTGCACTTCTCTGCCGTATGGGCTAGAGCATGGGCTCCGTCGGCGACATGGGCACCTCGTCAGTGACGTGGTGCACGCTTGAGCGCAGTCCCACTTCGGGCAACGTCAGTGACAGCACAAAGGCCAAGACTCCAACGGGGATCGCCCAGAGATAGACGTTCGAAATGCTGTCGGAGAGTGCGTGCACGAAGACGTTCAACACGTTCGCCGGCAGTCGGCGAAAGGCTGCGGGGGTCAGGTGCGAGAACGACGGCAGCACGCCGTGAAACCCGATTGACTGGAAGCCCTGGTGCAGTTTGCGAGGCAGCTCGTTGGAGAAGAAGGCTCCGAAAATCGCCGTGCCGAAGGAACCACCAATCGAACGGAAGAAGTTCGCGCCGGCGGTGGCCGCACCGACGTCGGCCATGTCCACGGCGTTCTGCACCGCGGTAATCAAAATCTGCATCACCATGCCCAGGCCCACACCCAGAATGAACATGTAGAGCGCCGACGTCGCGGCCGACGTCGCTACGCCAATTGTTCCCAGTAGGCCAAGTCCCACCGTCATCACGGCGGTGCCGGCGATTGGGTACGGGCGGTAGCGCTTGCCCTTCGCCACGAGCTGGCCAACAGTGATTGACGCACCGAAGAGGCCAACCATCATGGGCAGAAGGCGAAGACCGGAGTTCGTGGGCGACGCACCATGAACGTCCTGGAAGTACAGGGGCAAGAACGTCAGTGCGCCAAACATGGCGAAGCCCACGACAAAGCCGATTGCCGACGCCGAGGAGAACACCTTGTTGGCGAAGAGACGTGGTGCGAGCACTGGTTCGGCAGAATGACGTTCGACGAATACGAAGGCGATCGTCAACACAATCCCAACGACGAGCAGCGCAATCGAGGGCGTTGAGGCCCACGCCCACGATGACCCGCCGAGTGACGTGAAGAGAATGAGCGCCGCCGACCCCGCCGTGAGGAGCAGGAAGCCGGCGTAGTCAATGACGTGCTTAACCCGCGTGGCCGACGACGGCAACGCCGTCATGGTCACGAGCAATGCGACAATGCCGAAGGGAATATTGACAAAGAAAATCCAGCGCCAGCTCCAGTACTCCACAATGAAGCCGCCCAACAGCGGCCCCAGGACGGTCGCGGCTCCGAAGACGGCACCAAAGAGTCCCGAGTAGCGGCCGCGTTCACGCGGCGGAATGACGTCAGCAATGATGGCCTGTGCGCCGACCATGAGACCGCCACCACCCAGTCCCTGCAATGCTCGGAAAAGAATCAGTGTGATCATGGACGTGGCGAAGCCGCACAAAATTGATCCAACCAGGAACAAGCCAATCGCCGCAAGGAAATACACCTTGCGCCCGTGCAGGTCACCGAGCTTGCCCCACATCGGCGTCGACACCGTCGACGCCAGGAGGTACGCCACCACCACCCAACTCAAGTGGCTCGAACCATGGAGGTCGCCCACAATGGTGGGCAAGGCCGTTGAGACAATGGTGCTGTCGAGGGCGGCCAGCAGCATGCCAAGCATGAGTGCAGTCAGGATCCAGTACAGCTCGCGCTTGGTAACGCCGGTCGCGGTGCGATCGCTCATGGGCACTCCTTCTACCGTGTCGTCAAGGAAGTGGCGACGGGTTGCCAGCCTAATCTGGGTTTGTTGCGATTCTCTCGATTGGACCACCGGTGACACACGACAATGCAGGACTTGCGCAGTTCCTCCGCCGTGATGGCGCGACGGCGGTCACGATGGTCCTCGGTGTGCTTGTCGCACTTGTTTGGTCGGCGGCGTCGTGGTCGGGCTACCACCACGCCATGGACGCCACCTGGTGGCACCTTTCGGTGGCGAGTGTCGTCACCAATGGACTCCTCACCGTGTTCTTCTTTGCGGTGGGGCTCGAACTCTCCCGTGAAGCCCGCGTCGGCGTGCTGCGTCAGCAGTCCCATTGGACTGCGCCCGTTCCCGCCGCCCTCGGTGGCATGCTCGGTACCGTTGCCGTTTCACTCACCCTCGCGGCCTGGTGGCACCTCCCCGCCCTGCGTCACGGCTGGGGGGTATCGATGTCGACGGACGTGGCCTTCGTGGTGGCGGTCGTGGCCCTTGCTGGTCCGCGCACGCCCGTGGCGCTGCGCCTCTTTCTGCTCACGTTGGCCATCGTTGATGACATCGCCAGTCTCCTCGTCTTGGGCGTCACCGGCACCACTCGGGTGCATGTCCTCGGACTCGGACTGGCCCTCGTGGTGCTGGCACTTCTGCGATGGCGGCGAGGCGTGTGGTGGATGCCGCTAGCCGCACTCGTCCCGCTCTGGGCCGCGTTGGCCTACGCCGGTACCGAACCAGCACTCGCGGGCATCATTGTTGGCCTGACCATCCCCGCCACGCCACGGGCGGCCGTCTGGGAGCAGCGCGCGATGTTGGCCTCGACCGGCCTGGCGCTCCCCCTCTTCGCCCTCGTGGCCTGCGGGCTCAATTGGCATGATGTGACAAGTGGCACCTCGCCACGACTGGTGGGCGCCATTGTCGTGACGCGCCTGGTGGGCAAGGTCGCGGGCATCAGCCTCGCCGTGGTGGTGGCGCGTCAATTTGGGGTACGCATCGCCGCCGATCTCCGGACGCGTCACATTGTGGCCGCCGGCGCACTCTGCGCCATGGGCTTTACCGTGCCGCTGCTCTTTGCCAGCACCGACTTTGGGACGGCCAGCGCGACCTACGGCGCCGTCACCGTTGGGCTTCTCGTCGCGACGCTCGTGGGCGCCGTGAGTGGTGTCGCGTTACTGCGCCGCCGTTAGAGGCCGAGACCGACGGGGCAGCTCACGCCCGTTCCGCCAATGCCGCAGTAGCCGTTGGGGTTCGCAATCAAGTACTGCTGGTGGTAGTCCTCGGCAAAGTAGAACGGACCAGCCGGTGCGATTTCCGTCGTGATCTCGCCGTAGCCGCTGGCGTGCAACTGCTGCTGGTAGCGCTCGGTGACCGCGGCGGCCGTCGTCGCCTGTTCGGGCGACGTGGTGTAGATCGCACTGCGGTACTGCGTGCCGACGTCAGCACCCTGTCGGTACCCCTGGGTCGGGTCGTGGTTCTCGAAGAAGACAGCGATGAGTTGTTCGTAGGAAACGACCGCGGGGTCGAAGACCACCTTGACGACTTCGGTGTGACCCGTCTGGCCGGTGCAGACTTCACGATAGGTCGGGTTCGGCGTGAAGCCACCCTGGTACCCCACGGCGGTATTGATGACGCCGGGGGCTTCGAAGAACTTCCGTTCCGCACCCCAGAAGCAGCCCAGGCCGAAGTAGGCCACGTGGGCGCCGGCGGGCTCGTCGTGGAGG
>Ga0208378_1000018_pt1 | contig 66761 bp, 102 predicted proteins | sample CryBogCBE24Aug09_FD_184556 | JGI IMG/M metagenome (GOLD analysis project Ga0208378, IMG submission 184556) | Freshwater microbial communities from Crystal Bog, Wisconsin, USA - CBE24Aug09 (SPAdes) (version 2) | ecosystem: Environmental > Aquatic > Freshwater > Lake | place: Crystal Bog...
AAGTGAATCTTTACTGGCTCACCTATCCACACACAATCGTGCATTTGAACAGATACCATTAGTCTATCATCACTTACCGTGAGATATGGTGACCCATCCGGTTTTTCAATAATGACTTTCATACATTATTCCTTCCTATGCGGCTGTAGCCTAACTTTGATCGAATCTCTTTACGGTCCGTTTTCTTTTCTGGTTCCCAGGCTCTTGGATCCACAGTTTCACCTGTGAGTTCATAACGAAAGTCTGGATCGTAAACCATATATCCCAACTTGTTCCACTTGATTACTCCATCGTCGAATCGAAAGATACAACCACGACACATACAAAAACTGGCACCATTATCGCTCATCACATTACCATTTACTGTGCCAACATATTTGACTACATTGCCTTTGTGCATTTCTTGCAAGGCTTGGAGGTAATCAATCATTCTTCAACTCCGAAATGTTCTTTAATCTGGCCAATACACTGAGAACCACCGTTAAGCCAAGTGTCAACTGATTTAGGGACAGGATCACTAATAACTTGTTCACAACATCCGATACATTCCTGCACAATCAACTCGGCGAACTTTTCTATACCTTGTCGAGCATAGTCATCAAATTCATCCCAACAACCTTGTGCGGTTAAACCTGCTTGATATAAACAATTTTCAATTCGATCGTTCATTCTTTTAATCCTTACATATAATAAGGTTTGGGACTACGATACACTTCAACAGTATCTAACATATTCTTGGCACGTTCAATTGCCAATTCTTTTGCTCTTTCATCAGGAAGATGCTCAGACACTTTATAACATTCCGCAAATTTCCAAAACAGAAAATTCTTATATTGTACGTTATATTCTTTCAAGTGTGCATCATACACAACTTTGGTTTGTAAAAATAGTTTTTTCATTCTTCAACTCCGAAATGTTCTCTAATCTCATCGCCCATAGTCCCACCACCATCTTTCCGTTCACGCAAGATGTTATCTACTCGGCCGGCACATTCCTGGACCAGCAACTCGGCCAATTGTTGAGCACGCCCGGCCAACTCTGGAGCCGCATAGCCAGCCTCCAGCATCAATTTTCTTAGGTTTTCGTTCATCGTCCATCCTTAGCATCATTATAGCCCATCAAATAACCCATTACCAAAGCAAACAACATACCCGCAATAGCAATGGCTGTGCCAATGATTGGTCCCAAATTAAATTCATTCATGCCGGTCCTTTTCCCAAGGGGTAAATTCGTATCTGTAAACGGGTAACAGGCCAAACAACCATGTACCAACCTTTACTTGTTTTAATTCTCTATGCTCAACTTCGGGCCGGTATTGGTCTGGGGTATTTCTAATTCTCGTGAAGTCATCTTGAAAATTTGTTAGATTCATCATTCAACTCCGAAATGTTCTCTAATTCCACTAATCATCTTTTCACAAGCACGGTCATACCCAATAACATAATGTGTATCAGTTGCTGGTTCCCCTCTAACCTCTAAGGCAATGTCTAAACATTCTTTCACAATCAACTCGGCGAACTTGTCCTTTAGTATTGACAACTGAGAATGGGTCAGTGTAGTCCAAGTTTCTGGTATAGATTGATCCATAGCCTGTCCAAATAGTTTATTGATTCGTTCGTTCATTTTATATCATCCGAGGTTTCTGAAAAGTGACTGATAATTAAATCCAATGCCTCAATAGTGCGTATGTTGGTTGCTACATCTTCAGGATGTAGCCAATAACCATCTGGGTTAGATTCCGTTTTAGGATTCTTTTTCCACTGTTTTAACTCTTTTTTAAGATATGCACGATAGTCTTTTAAGTTAAGGCTAGTAATGCGATCTGCGGTTTCACCGTCAATCCACTGGTAAGGTTTATGTTTGGCTTTGCTCATTCTTCAACTCCAAAATGTAGTATACCACCCGGTCCATTATCAAAATGTTCAAAATAGCAATCTCCCTAAATAACTTCCCAATAGGAATAATGATATGCCAATAGACACCGCAAACATCAATCCCAAGAATAGCAAAAATTGTACTAATAGTTTATTCATGACAACAACCTTTGAATGATTCCGCCCATATAAATCAGCAGTAGTGCAGAGTTTACAGTAACTTGACTCCACTCCTTGACCCTAACTCCCCAGGCCAAATAGCATAACGCACCTAAATTTAATAGGTACATATTCAATGGGTCTATTTTAAGACTAACACAAACTGCACCTGCGATTACACAGGCACAACCAAACCATTTTAGGAAATTGTTCACTCTAATTCTCTCTCTAATACTTTTAATACTTTTGTTGGATAAGTCACAGTTCCTGAGTATTCCAGCTGACTTTGCTCATACTCAGTGACAAAATCGTTTTCCACTAAATCCCAGCCAATGATGTGTTCACTGAAGTACATGGAATTTTCTTCAACTTGGGCACGAGCATCCAACATAATTTCTTGGGCTTCGTCAACAGTATTGATATTCAGCACAAAGTAATCGCGGCCGCCTTTGGCTTTCCAGTATTCAGGGCACTCACCCGCTCCGTCCCAATCGTGGGCCGCATAGTTTTCGTATACTTGAGTTTGAAGGTGTAGTTTCATATTAGTCTCCCATTACATCAGTGATTTTTTCAACACACAGCATTGTGAGATTTTCATCTGTGGCACACAGCGTAATCCGTCCGCCAACTACAATCCAAGGGACTGTTTGATACAAGGCATTTTCGCTTAAAAAGATATCGGTAATTTTGCCGTCCAAGTGCCCTTCGGCTGAACGCCAGTTAATGTGATCTCCGATGTGTAATTTCATATTAGGCTCCGTAGTAGGCAGTTTCAGATTGGTTACGCTTTTCATCCATCATTTCAAACAGGATAAACTTGGCAATGTTTAGATTGCAACGAATCAACTCGTCGGTAAATGGTGATCCAATTTCGGGATTCTTCATAGCAATCATTTCTTGGCAGTCCGACAAAATGCCAGCAACAACCATTTCAAGACCTGAACATTTTGCAGTGATGCTATTCACATATTGATCACGAATTTGTTGCTCAGTTAACCCGCCGTACATTTTGATTTCGTTTGCTTTTGACATTTTGTAACTCCCTTTTAACTACAATACAAGTATTATAACAAATCTGCGATTTTACTGCAACCAAAAAGTGTTGTTTTTATGCAACAAAATCAATTATATATTCGCCTGCAACAGGGCCGTTAAGTTCGATTGAACCGCAGGTCAATGACAATTCATCGTAAACTTCTTGGAGTTTTTCTTCGGAACATTCTACAAAAAGACTGCCATTGTAGAAACAGGCTTTGCGTGATTCGCCTAAAATTGACTCTACACGATGTAATACTACTGTTTCGAAACCCATTTTTGTAACTCCTTTTTAACTACAATACAAGTATTATAGCAAATTAGGGATTTTACTGCAACCAAAAAGTGTTGTTTTTATGCAACCAAGCGTAAGGGTTCTTTGACTGGTTGTTGTATAGTTACAACACCACCGTGTACCTTGCGAAATAATTCTGCTGCTCCTTTGACGTAAAACTCAAAGACTCTACCATCCGGTGTTGTTAAAATATATTTCATTGCAATTCCTGGTTAAATCTACTACAGCAGCAGTATAACATTATTTACAGGTCTGCACAAGTGCCGAATCAGAGTATATTATATTTTAGGTGGGTCCCAGTTTTGCCATTCTTGTTGTCTTTTTTTAGAATCCTTTTGCACTTTTTCATAAAATTCGATAGCTTCTTTTTTTAATTGAGCAAGCCATTCTTCTTTGGTTAATGTAGTTACAGGAGACTCCAAAAACTTTGTCATATTCTTAATTTGCAATTGGCCTTTGCCTATATTTTGAATAGCAAGATGATCCCAATTTAGTTCGTATACATCTAATGCAAATGTTTTTAATATAGTTTTTTCTTTACTATTATATAAAATGAAATTATAAATTAACGGACGATTTATATTTTTCAACCGATCTATACTGATCATATTGGGCATTTTGAAATCTTTTGCGGCATCACTGCTTTTATGATCTATATACACATTACTGATTGAAATATCTTCAATTGACCGGTTACTTGTAGCGGGCACAACATCGTCAAAATTGGCTTTAATAATATCATTACAAGCTTCTTCAATTTTATCAGCGATTCCCCGTTGCTGTAAGCCTTTAGAGTCGGGAAATTTAAGATTGCTGGCCAAACACTCTGTTAAGCGAGTTTTAATCGTTGTAGTCGGCTGAGTCAATTTGTTCTTTCCAAAAACTACGAGCGTCGGCTTCATAGTCAAATGTTTCTAATACATTCATTCCACCGAGCGGATGCGGAAACCACACTAGCCAACGGCCTGAGTCTTCGTCTAGTGTGCAAAATAATTCTACAGGATCTTCCATTGTTTACTCCTATTTCTTAAACAAATAAATGCCTTCGGTCTTTGTAGACTTTTCTTCTCTATTATTACCTACGCCTGGTCGTGTGGTCAGCAACATATTGACAGTCTCCACATACTGAAACCCAACTTTTTTACTAATCTCGGTCCAACGATCTACAATACTAAAACTTTCCTTGCCCTGCTTGTAGTCTGCTATGTTAACAGCATAAATGCCATTTCGAACCAATCCCCTGTGAACCATAGTTAGTGTTGGTTCTACATACTGCTCAAACCAAGCATCCAAATTGGAAAATTTATTGTAGCATTGAGTAGGCTCATCGTTGTAACGCTCACAGTTAAAATAAGGTGGACTACTGAATGCTGCATCGTAAGTTTCAATGCCGGGCATAAAATCTTCACTGCCTGTGCAGTACACTTCAGAGTCTGTGCCAACGACTTCGGTAATCAGTGCACCCAATGCTTCAAGACCTGCATAAGTCTTGGTGTTGGGATCGATGCCGTGATAGGTATAACGCATATTTGAAGTCATTGCACCCATCATACGCCCGCCAAATCCCGCACTAAAATCCAATACAGTGCCGCCCCAAACAGGACAAATGTACTCCCAAACAGCACGGGCATTCATTGGTTTGAAGTTGGTAATAGTGCCACCATTGACCAATTCCAAGGCAGTACGTAACGCTGAAGGAAATACTGCTTGATCACCGTTGTCTCTAAATTGATAGCAGATTCGAATAGCACGACGTAATTTTGCATCGTGGTTAAATCTGCTTTTCAATCCCACAGAATTGTTGTCGCCCCAAGCTGCTTCCTGCATACCAGGAAACCAAAAACGACTAAACGCAGAACCAGCACTACCACCAATTGCCAGTGTACGCTTTTTAACTGACTTTGAACTGGCCGCAACATCTGCAATCTGCTGACGACAGCCTTCTAAACTATAGTAGGTAATGGGAACGATGCCCACACTACGATAAATTTGGAAAGCAGATTCCTGTATGGCTTCACGACCAGCATCATCTGCGGCAAGCCAACGTTCTTTGCTTAATGCCCGTAGTTGGTCATATACACCTTCATAGCCAGTGTACGAGTCGGCAGTAGGTGTGACGCCCCACTCAGCACATATTTGATTGTAATACTGTTCGATCATCGATTAAGGTGTTAATTGTAGCATACGATCCACTTGATGTTGATTTTGTCCGGGCAATGGGGTACGAGGATCAGGAGTGGGAATCGTATAGGGTTTTTGTACGCTGATGATTTGTGTAATTGGCGGTTGAATTGCACGTTTTGCGTCCCAGCAACTCTGCGGACAAGGATTGGCAATTACTCGCCCTTGCCCTGGAGCAACCACATAATCTTCGTATTTGTAGACCTGTATTTGTGCCTGTGCTGCGATACCAGAAAGTAATACTAAAGTTAACATTAGTTTTTTCATACTTGCCTCAATAGTTAAACCAATAACGTATTATACGATATTAGTGAATTATTGTCAAATATTACTGGCGTATTGTACGGCCGCCGGAGCACGGCGTGCTGCTTGGATGTCCGCTTGGGCAGGACGTTCAAATTTGTGTGTCCAAGATTTGCTGGCCAAGTCTGCACTGGGGAAACGTTTGGCTCTATAGTTAGCACCGTCGGGTTCGGTTAGTGCAAAGTCAATTTGTCCCTGCCAATTTTGTTTCCAATTTGGTCCCAATGCTTGTTTGAGTTTGGTTAAGCGTGGGCCGTTGTGACTGAACAATCCGCCTGCTGGCAGCCCATTGCTGTCCATATGTTCGTCATTGGCAAAAAAGCGTGATTCAACTTTTATGTTGGCCAACATACCAGCAATTTGTTCTTTGCTCATACGCCATTTGGTTCTGCAATACTGATAAATGTCTTGCCAAGGCACTGAGCCAGGTGCTTGTGGTATTTGTACTTTTGGTTTAGCAGCTGCACGGTACTGTGCAACCTTGGCCTGTGCAGGTGATCCTTTGGGTATCATCTTGGGATCCAATTTGCCGGTGGCAATTTTACTGATATCATCTTCGAATTCGATAGCCGAAGCAAATTCTTCTGCAGAACTAGTAGGTGCTGCTTTTGCAGTTTGTACTGGCTCTGGACCAGTGTCAGGCACTGCCACTTGTTGGCCAGGAGTTAATCGAGTATCCTTGTTCATATGATTGAGTTTGAATAGCTCTTGTGGTGTTGTGCCGTTTTGTCTTGCAATACTGTAAACAGTATCTCCAGGTTCTACTACTTGTTTTGCAATAGATGATTTAGCCAACGCACTACCTCCAGCTCCTGCCAGTGCAGCTCCGCCTAGCCCTCTTAAAAAACCTCGGCGACTAATGGCTTCATTGATATTTTTATTCAATGTATCTAGTTCGTGTTCGCCCGACGGAGTTAAGAACCAAAACCCGTCTCCGGGAGTAACAATTAATCCTGCAGATTCTAAACTATCATATACTCGTTGTTGTGCATCAGTTATGCCACGTATATCTTGTTGAAAATCTAGTCTGTGATCGTTGGCAGTTTCTATGGCCTTTAACAATAACAATTTGCCGTAGCCTTGTCCAAGAAAACGACTTTCAACTTCGACTTCATTATTAACATCATCAGATTCAGCACTTCGAACAAAACTAAACTGTCCTACATTTTTACCGTGTACTGTTAATTTAATTTGAAAAGTGGTTTTGAAATTGTCTGGAGTGTGCACATCAAATTTAATTGGGCTTTCTGCATCTTCTTTGAAGAAGTCAGTAGCTTCCCATTTTTGTACTAAAAAGTTTTTTAGCTCAACGGTATTCTTTAGGCCCTTGATTCGCATAAACTGATTGATCTTGACTGCACTGTCATAGTCACTGCTGCCGGGTTTACGAGCATTGCTCATATCTACACCTAATCCATCGTCCTCGTTAGGATGTCTACTACCATAAATCAACAAGTTTTGCACACGTTTCTTGGCACCGGCAGTGAGTTCGCTTTTGTTCTTCTTAAATATCATTTCTAATATTTCTTCTAAAAAGTTACGACTGCGATAACTTCTGGGACTAGGACGCGGTCCACGTAATACTGCGGCTGCTTGTTTAACGCCAACTGCACGACGTGTATCTTGTAGTCGCCAAGCAGTTTCGTCCATATATAAAAAAGTAGGTATGCCACGTTGCTTTGCAGTTATCAACATTTCACGTGTAGCAGGACTACGAACTTCTGACTGTTCTTTCATCAGTATGTGTATTTCTCTTACTCCACCAATTGGTATGGTGTTGTCTCGACTGAACACACGATCTTCGCTTTCTCTAGTACGACCCGGACTATGTATCCAACTGCGTTCCCAATAGTCAATAGGTTTAACAGGATAACGTTGTGCAAACCAATCACCATCTAACACAAACATAGCAGCACCAGATCCTACAAATCTGTGATAGTCTCCAACTTTACTGCGTGTTGTGCTTAAAAAATATTGATAGCCCTTGGGAGCGTATCCGGCTTCACTGGGATTTCCAGTGGTACTGCTTAACTTGAACACACCGTCACGAAGTATATCACGTGCAGCAGTTATACCTGCATAGTGGAATAATATGGGCGTTGCACCTTCAGCGAGGAATTCTGTTGCTCTCATTATGTATATATCAAACTATCTATTCTTTTGTAGCGGATGTTAAATGCGTTCATCAATAATTCTACTTCACGCAAACATTGATCTCTTGCCCCGCCAACTAAGTAAGCACCGCTAAATCTTTTTAGTTGTGCTACACTGGTCCAGTTAACACTAATAGGTTCATCGTTCATTTCTTGCATAACACCCATGATCAAACTTTGTTGTGGTGTGCGTCTGTTAGATGCAGGAAATTGCAATTCTCTACTGTCTGATTTCTTTTGTGCGTATAGTTCACGTATAGTGGCAATAATAGTTGCAGGCTCTATTCCCGAATCCATCCAGCTTCTTAAATAGCCGTAGCCTTTGTCTACTATTTCAAAACGATTCCAGTTTATAGGGCCGGCATAATTGGGATTATTATCATATTCATCATCATCAAATCCCACTGTTTCTTCCCAATAAGTTTGTATATCATTGATAGTATCGCCAGTGAGTCCTTGATCTTCTGCATTAACAAACATCAGTACCGGGCCAGTTTGTTGATTTACAAAATTAATAATTTCTGTGAATACAGAGTTTTCATCCCCGTCCATCATACCTGAATATTCAGGTTGCACATCCACCACTATAACAGGGTGTGCTCGGCCTTCAGCGAGGAATTCTGTTGCTCTCATTTTTTATTTTTATATAAGGTTCGCAACACATCTTTGATTAATGATTGTACAACAGGATCGGTAGGTGGCATCAGTGTCTTAGTGACCACACAATAGCCTATATCGTCCCAGTCTTTGTTTTCTACAGTTTCCAACCCGTCGCTTGGGGCAACTTGACTTATACGAGCCAACGCAGCACCGATCATAGGAGATACTTGATAAGTTTTGAATCTGTCCAGTGAGTCTACACGTTGTATTTGATTCTTTATAATTGTTCTACTTGCTTTAGCTGTTAATTCTTGCTTGACTGCAGCACCACTGGCTATTTCTTTTATATTAATACCGCCTACTAATCCAGCTGGATTATCGCTTAAATAATTCTTAATAACAGTTTCAGGTTTACGGCCCTTAAAACTCATTACACTAATAGTCAATACTGGTGCACCTTTGGTTCGCAAATAATTTACCAATGCGTTGGAATCAGCTGGAGTTTCTTTTTGACTACCTTGTGCTAACTTTGCCAATTTGGTCTTATATTCTTGCACATAAGCAGTGGGATCGCTGGCAATAATCATTGCACGTACAAATCTACCTACTACATTGGTAACACCTTTAAGATCTGCAAGATAGTTACCGCCTGCGTGGCGGAAACTGATGTACTTACCGTTGTAACTGATGCTGGCAGTATGAGCACCGGATACCGAATTGGCGATTGCATTCAATGCTTTAACATCAATTTTTGTAGTTTGTGCTGGACGACCGAACACATCCTTTTTGGTTTTCTTAACATCTACATCAGTTGACGGATTTGTTATTCCGGACAAACTCTTAAAAACACTGTTAGCATACCTATTGTTTTCGCGGCCAAAATATCTCAATACATACTCGTCACCTAAAAATACAGCCAATTTCAAAACATCTAATTTTTGTGGAATACTGACATTGATGTGTAGTCCAGTTGAATCATTTGTGTATAGGTTTAATTTTGAAGCAAGAGCATAGAATTTATTCAAAGCAGACATAGCATCTAATGCTGGCAGTGGAGGACTAACGATCTCAGCTGTTGAATCAGCTTCCTCGTCGGGATCTAGACTACCATCAGGTTCAATGTACCAGTCAGTGAGATTTTTCTTTGCCTGGTGATAATTTTGAAATACATTTACTTTTGATCCCATTGTGCTAGCAAGTGCAGGTTGTAGTACTCGTGCACCTTCTTGATAGTCGTCGTCTTCGTCATAGTCTTCGTCGTCGGAGGAATAATCGTCTAATTGCAAAGTGTCCCATACTATAGTTGGATCAAAGTTAAATTGCTTGCTAAATTCATAACCTATATTATTGTTGCCGGTTAACCATTGTAAAAATCCTGACCATACTTTGCTGTTGCCTGCAATTTGTCGAAGTTGGGATCCTAGTGTTTCAAGTTCGTTGTTATTGTTTTTTATATATAACAAATAGCCAAACATTTTTGCAAATTCGAGTTGATCTGACAATTTTTTACTATCAAAACTAAAGCTACGATTGTTCTCGCGAATTCTATCCACGGCCATATCTGAATATTTTTTACGTTGCTTAGGTGTAAGTTTATTGTATAATTCAATTATTCTAGGTAAAATACTTTCTGTATACGCAGGATATGCTTCTTCAGCAGTATTGAATCCCCTATAAGGCTTCTTAAACTTAAATATCCGATCAAACCATTCGGGACTGCGAGTAGCGCCGATGTTTACTTCCCAATAATCCGAGTCAGCAAATACTTCGTCAACCTCATCCACTGTTTTAGGAGCTTTTTCTGAGGGTTCTGCATTGGCTGCAGTACCTTTAATGGTTGCTTCAGGAATACATACTTCAAATTCGAATCCAACTAATACACCGGCAGTATGCCCTTGCTCTACTGCTTGAGCAAAGGAAGTTGGGTCCATACGGACTTCGTCTACTTCTTGGCTAAATTCATTTAATCTCATAATATTACTTATCTATTATAACTATGTCATTACCGGAACAACATTGAGTCCAGTGTGTGCATATTGCGGATTTTGTCTTATCCAATCTCTGGCAACATTGTTGGCATCTGATTGCACATTGCCCACACCATTGAAACGATGCAGTTCAACACCATCACTGTTGATGATTTTCCACCAGCCGGTGAAGTTTCCTCCCCCAGCAGGTTGTCGAGTATTTGTATTGGTTGCTCGCTCAAGATTGTATTCTGCACCAGGATTTTCTTGTTGATATCGAGCTAATCTAGCTATGGCTTCTTGATCTGTATCAGCCACGAATGTAGCTACAACAGAGGATGAGTCCATACCTCTGAAAATATTATATTGCCGACCAAAATTAACTGTTTGTTGTGTTGGAGTCTCTGTTGCTCTGTGTTCCAATCTATAAATGTCTGGATCTGTTACACCATTGGCATTGCACCATGACCATTTGATACTCTCTGCATCATTTCTAGTTTCAGCATGGAATCTATATACCACTTCCCTATCTCTTGGACTCAGCACAACCCAGTTGCCACGGGGATCGCTAGGTGGCAGCGGTCTGGGAGAAGTAGTGCCTCTTACAGGTGCATTGTTCATGTTGACACCTGCTTGCCGATTACTGGGGTTGGCAAACAAATCAGCGGTTCGTAGGCCAGGATCACTACGTCTAACCATCTCTCCAGCAATGTACGCACTGGGGGCCATTACATATCTAACAAAGTCAGGGTCGACTTCAGGACGCAAGGTAACCGCCCATTCAATAGGTTTGGCCAGGTCATTGTAAGCATGTCGACCAAGGTTAGTCACTTCTGCAGATTTGATATAGTCAGGAGTTACTCCCCACTCTTTAGCTGCCAATGCCAGTGCTTCCTGTTCAGTACCAGCAACAACTTCTGCAGATTTATTAAGATGATCAACTCGCCACCAGAACTGCTCGCCTTGGCGTTTGATCTTGCGTTCTAGCTGAGCTTGTTTGACAAAACTGCGTAGAGCGGCTTTGGGCAGTTCTCCTGCCACATATCGGGCAAAATATTCAATGGTGCTTTTTTCGCCTGACGGTGCCAACAGTTTGTACAACTTTTTCAAATACTCTTGACGGAACTTTTCTGGATTGGTTGCGGCGTCAAGAGCAACAACAAAACGCAACATAGTATTTTCAATCTTGTTCTTGCCAGACTCAAGCTCTTTGAGCCAATCACCGCCGGGACTACGAAACTCTACATAACCATCTTTGACATTGGCACTGGTGTACTTGCTGGTTGACATTACCCCTAATGCCTTACTGGCCAAATCGTTAAGATGACCTTTCATTTGGTTTAACAAGGGCTCAGCCAGACCAGTGTTGGTTTTTATTCTTCTCTGAACATTTTCCAATCCAGATGCACAATAGTTATTGCCAGCACGACCAAATTCATCCAACACATATTGGTCGCCCATTAATAACACTAGTTTAACATAGTCTAGTGTTCCACCTTTGCCGGTATCACTTGGCCCCCAACCAGGTACACTGACATTCATATGTAGGCCGGTACTCTCATTGGTATAACAGCCAGTTTCTTTCATCCAGGTTTGAATCTTTTTCAAATCTGTAAATAATTCTTCTATAGGCATTGCAGGACTAACAAACTCTAATCCTGCATCAGCTGAATCATCGGGCTCACTTAAACTACCATCTGTTTCGACTATATAGAACTGATTGTTAGCATCGGGACGTTTTTTTACACTGTGATAACTGCCGCCGGCCTTGCAAGGTTTCCCCACTGCTTGACCGAATGCTTCAGCAACTTCTTCGATAGTAACAGTGCCACCTGAGTCAGGTTGAGTCCAGTAAGGCCAAGAGATGTCGCCGTCACCGTAGTATCTCATGGCATCATCCATATCACGGACACCTTCTTCACTTAACCAATCTTCATCGCTAAAATCATTTTCGTGTTCTTCACGGAATTCTTCATAGGCATTGTGTTTGCTATCGTCGTCTTCGCCCCAAAGATAGTTAGCATAGTCCAAGATGTCCTGCTTGCCAGGAGTGTAATCATCATCGAGATCTTTGCCAGCAACTTTGCCTAGCCACTCTTTGATGTCTACTTCGTCGATATTGTTAGCCACCCACGTGACATAAAATTCAAATCCATCCTCGTCCCATAATTCAGAGACCTTGTTGTCACGCCACTCAAAGTACGCTTCTTCCATCCTTGACTGGAACTCTTGTATTTGTCTGCGACCATTATAATCGCCATCGTGGAAAAAGTCCGCAATTTGTTGTATGTCGTAAGCTGACTCGTTGTATTCGTAGTCAGGTTCTTGCTCAAAATAGTCGTCGGAATCTCTTTCTGTGTCAGGCACATACATCTCAAATTCCATACCTGCACGGGCATCTATTTTAGAAGCCATGGCACGTAAGCTGCTGGGACTCATTGCAATTTCGTCTAATTGCTCGTCTTCTTTTATTAGTTTTTTAACTTCTTTAATGCGCATTTTGTATTTAGCAGTCAACAAAAAAGGACCGTCTGGTCCTTTAATGTAATACCAGTGTACGATATTAATCGTCTGATGCACCGGCACCGCATTTAGCACGTTTTGCATTGGTCAATTTACCAAAGTCTACGGGCCATTCTTTGCCTGGTTGTAGCTCTACTGCTCCTGCAGGGAAAGCATACTTAACACCACCTTGTTGCTCAATTTGTGCAATAGGAAGTCTGAATTTAGTTAAATCATTGCCCAAGTTAGGATATGGTGCAACGTGTGGGAACATCCAACCAGCGATTTCTTTAGTTTGATTGTTGATAACGATCTTGTAAAAAGCGTGGGGAACAACTACACCTTTGCCAATGGTTTTGTCGCCAGCAGCATAAACGCCACCGCTAACAATGGTATAGCTTTGGTTTAATTGTACAGTCCATCCACGTACTGAAGTTTCTAATAACTTCCAAATACCACGATTGAGTGATCCAGCTTGTGGGCTCATATTGGTCATTAGGAATGATTCATACTCTACTTGTGGATCCCAGCTAAGGTCGCCATCTGGGGCCATATGTCCTTTGTCGTAGCCTGTTGCGGCATAGTCTTGTGGTGTAGCACCGCCTGGAACTGATTGATCAGCTGCAAAAGCGTTAGTACGTGCAACACAGCCCAATGCGTTAGGTGGTGTTAGTTCATACATAACAAACTCTGGCAACTTAGCAGTTGCATCGTAGCCTACCAAATAGGCCTGACGGCAAATTGGCTGGATTGGTTTTGCTGATTCTGGAAATCCGTAAGGAGCGTGTACTTGACAAGCAGCCACAGGATTTGGAGCACGTTGTGTCCAAGCAAATGAGTTTACGGTGACAAGCACCAATAATAGTGCGAATAGTTTTTTCATTGAAATACCCTTATAAAAAATATGTAATATTATTTAGTATAGATTTGTGTAGTATAAATCTAAACAAGATTCTATGTTTTCCTGTACAGCTTTGATTACATCGCATTCCAAGCTCAAACGTTCTTCAAGCTCGTTATACTCTGCAGAGTTAAACAAGTAATGTCCAGCTACTTTGACTCTAAGATCTGCATCTGCAGATTCAGTCCACTTGGTCCATTTACCACTGTCGATTACACGTTGGCGAAACTCTGAAGAATCTACATCGTGCTCTTGAGCCAGGCTCAATACAGTATTAGTTTGAATAACACCCAACTGCGGTGCAATATTCAGTGCGTGTACACCTGCTGATCTACGTAGTGCAATTTCTTCCGCAGTCAAATAGTCTGCATTGTGTTCTTTAAGACCCACTCCTGCAACATCTGCATAATCAACCAACTTGAGTACAGTGTCGTATTCAAACGAACCTGCTTGACGATCTTCGTAGGTCAAACTGCCTGTTTGTGCTACCACAAATCGCATATTGGGGAAATGTTTGGCAAAGTCTACGTCGTCTTTGTATTTTTGTACTCCGGCAGCAACTCCTACATTTTCCTCGGTACCAAACTCAAATTGAATCTGCGGATTCACCATCAGTGCAAATTTGATTAATTCTTCTGCAGTGGCGTATCCGTTGCTACAACGACTGGTGTCAATGTGTATGAGATCAAATCCTGCTTCAATATCCGCAGCAATGGTTCTCTTGGTTGCTTTAACTGCATCACTTTCTGACAGCGATTTTTCACTGTCTAAAAAGTAAGGACCGCAGTGATCTCTGCACAACATAAGGTACGGACTACGCAGTGGTGCCAGTTGTTGAGCCAGCTCTGCAGTAGTCATAACATATCCGCTGGCAGCATCAACTTGGTTTCTGCTGGCAATAAACATCAATGGTCGTTGTTTATCTCTAGCATACTTGGCCAGTATGTCGTTAATTAATGGGCTCATTGGCCCAAATCCTAATTTGAATTCCATATCTCTAATCTTTCTAGTATGTGCATACAAGCATCCATTACTGCGCCGTGTCCACCTGCACTAGGTGTAACAAAGTTAGCAGCTTTGCGTGCTTCTATTCTTGCTTGTGCGGGAGCTATTCCATAAAATACTGCGTTGAGTACTGCAGCATCGTAGTAACCGTCTCCCATGTATATAGTCTTTGAAAAATCAAATCCTTTAACAAATTCAAATCTTGTTGCTTCGGGTACCAAGGTTAATTCAAATCCCATATGATCAACGATACGACTTTTGCTTATGTCCCAACCTGCACGGTCAGCACTGATAAATTGTATGTTTAATTTATCTTTAAGCATCTTAAGGCCGTCGTGATCATAATTACCAAAGGCTTTGAAGGGTTTGCCTTCAACTCCCCAGTAGATAACACCGTCATTCAACACACCGTCTACGTCTAGTATAAAATTTTCAATCATTTTAATACTCTGCTAAAATGCAATTGCGACAATGCCACTAGAAATTTATCAAAAGGTGCTTCGTGCAATGGACTCATATTCAAGTAGATAATAGGCACCAAGGTTATTACTTTTTGCCAATCCAATCCTTGTTTAATTACCCACGCTTTTAGTATTTCTTGGTAAACTTCAGCATTGTCAATGCTAGGTACAGAAATGGTACAACGGTCATTGACTTCTTCGTAGCCAATCAAATCTTGTTTAACTGCTTTATAACTGAGCCACAGGCCACCCAACATCTTGGCCAAGTCATAGTATAAATCACCGTAGATGTTGCCAGCAAAGTCTGTACGCCAATCAATAGCAGTAAACTGTTGTGTTGCAGCATCGTAAATGGTATTGTCAAAGTGTAGATCACCGTGGATAAATCGCCACTCGGTAGAAGTACACAACCATTTCCAATCAATCTTGCTCAAGTAAGTGTCAATGTTTTCCACAGGATATCCATTTACTTCTGTGCACTCACTCCAGTCACTGTACTTGATTCGCAATTGATCAACTCGATCCATTGTTTTGTCATAGTAAAAATTACGGCAACTGCTGTAGATGTTTTTCTCGTCCAAGTCAAAAGGAGCGACCCATAATTTAGTTTCGCACCAATCTAACATTGCACGGTAAACATTGGGTGTGTACTGATTGTAAACAATATCACCCACTGCATAGTCGTGTATTAAGAAGTTGCCCACAGCCTGTACATTACCGGGCATACACTGACTGTTTTTGCCAGCACGTGCCCAACGACGAGTAGCGTGTTCTTCTTTGGTAAAGTATTTGACAATCTTGCCGTTGTCGTGATAAAACAATTCGTCAGGCTTGGGAAAGCTGATCTCTGGAAGTTCTACGCTTAATTCCTGCCACTTTTCATAAGTGCCAAAGTCCAACCAGTTTTTAACTGTGTGTGCTTTAAGCTCTAGTCCAGGAAAACCTTCAAAAGTGTCTTTGGCACCAACACGTTGTAGATTGTTTAAGTATTCGTCATCCTTGGCATACATAAGTCCAATGAATGCATCTACTGCTCTTGGGCTGGCAATTTTATTTTTAACATCCACAATATCGTCGCCATCTCTGGTGACCCAACAGTAGTCTTGACTGATAGTACTGTCTACAGGATACACACCAATCCAGTTATGATCCATACGGCTGGTATAGTCAAAGTCAAATAGTGTGTCGCAGGCCAACCAAAGGAATCCACCTTTAAGGTGTTCTGCACAATGTTGAATTGTGGTTGCTGGTCCAGTGTTGCCTTCTGAATAGTCTGGAATGTCTACGAACACAATGTTCTTTTCACTGTGTACATTGCCCACATAGTCTTTGACCTGTTGCCCCATATGCCCACAACCAATTACAAATTTTGTATCTGTGGGAAACTTATCAATGATATGGCTGATAAGAGGTTTGTTGTCGTAGGGTATAAGACCTTTGTTAACCATTCTGCTGAACGGTCCCATTCTTCTTCCATACCCTGCACTTAATATTAATACTGTTAAGGGTTTATTTGTGTTCACTGTCTATTCTACCGTGGGTTCTATTTTGATCGTCTTGCAATCTGATTACATCGTCTAATTCGGTTGTACTGGCTTCCACGTACATAAGATCTGTGGAGGCAATCATTCGGTGTACAGTGCCAGGTGGTGTGTCAAATGTTGCTCCTGGTACAAGATCAATTGACTTGAGATTGCCCAGTATTTCGTTAACTTGATCTTGTGTGATCTCACCACGCTCGTAGGCTTCGCAGTCGAAAAATTCTTCGCCGTGTAACAATGTACCGGTACCTTGCAATATCAGTATAGTTTCACTTTTTTGTTTGTGTGCTTGAATGCTGGTGCGTTGGCCAGCTTTGAGTAGTAGTGTTTTCAACACGTAAGGATAAACATCAGATCCTGCTTGAATCCAACGTTCTTCTCCCCAAGGTTTAACTACAGTTTTGACCTCGCTAATAGGTCTATAGTCGATTCTAGATGTCATATATGAGTTGATAAATGTCTAAATATTTATCTATGCTCAATGATGCTATCACATAATCCATAAGCCAATGCGTGGCGTGCGCTCATATAGTTGTCACGTTCCATATCAGCAGTTAGCTCATCAAATGTTTTACCCACACTATTGTGTTTAACATAGATGCTGGTCAAGTTACGCTTCATAACCATAATTTCTTCGACTTGGATCAACATATCTGTTGCTTGGCCACGAGCACCGCCCGAAGGTTGATGTATCATATGGCGTGCATTGGGCAACATCAATCGTTTACCGGCAGCTCCCGCTTGTGCTAGCAATGACCCCATACTGCAGGCCTGTCCCATAACAATTGTAGATACGTCGGGCTTAATGAACTGCATAGTATCGTAAATTGCCATACCAGCAGTAACAACACCACCAGGACTATTAATATAAAATAAAATATCCTCATCTGGATTTTCACTTTCCAAGTATAGCATTTGTGCTACAATAAGACTGGCACTGTGTTCATTTACATCTGTGTCCAACATTACGATTCGTTCTCTAAGCAGTCGACTGTAGATATCGTAACTGCGTTCGCCATTGGCGGTTTTTTCTAAGACTATTGGTACTAAGTTTGGCATTAAATTCTCCTATAGACTTATTCTACAGGATTTTGCCTGTGTTGTCAACACTTTGTGAAATCTTGATGACGGAACCAACGCTTTTGTCCGTGACTGGTTTTTAAGTGTAGTCCGTAGTATTCGAACTGTTCACGCCAAGCAAAAAAACTAGGACCGTGTCCGCCACTGTATTCAAATATACGTTGATTAGGTTGGTCAAACCTCCAAATGTCCCATTGATACTGATGAACCATTTCGTGTGCAAGTGTGTTCATAAACCATTGTTCGCAAAACCATTTGTCACTGAGTTGTATTTTGCACCAGCTACCGGTATGTTGCGGCTCGTCCAACCAGTGACACATTCCCCAGCATTTTTTTATAATACATTGTTGAATTTCTGGACGATATAACTCGTTATTGAATACATAACGGTTGATGATATTATATGCGTATATTAAATCGTAGTCACTGGGGCGGAACTGCTTACGTCTTTGGTAAGTTATACTGGGCAACGGTTGTGCCATTATTGATCGTATCGGATTGGGTCTAGCCACAAGAAAGCCCTCGCTTAGGTATTTACACCTAGGGAGGGCTGGTTATATTAGTAGTTTACTTAATTATGATAACTAATTTGTCCAATAACTGCACCGGGTTGTTGCAGAGCTGCATCTCTTCGGGCCTTATATTCAGCATTGTTTACATCCAAAAACTGTATATTACCGTTATTGCCATTGGTCATACTAACTGGAGCTGAATTTACCATTGGGGTTGGGATAGGATTAACCACAACACCGTTGTTAGTTGGAGCAGGACCATAACTTAGCGGAGCAGAGTTTTGTTGCTGTGCTTGTACTGGACGCTCATCTGCATCCAACTCATCAAAGGCACGTTGTGAGTTTGACTTCATATTATGATTGGCCAATGCACTTGCACGATTCTTACGCAACACGCTGTTCTCATCTAAAGGATAACGAACCAATACATAGACTTTGTATCTTTTACCATCAAAAGTAACTTGACTATCTACTTGCTGAAGATTAACCAAATCACCATTTGCAGTTTTCTTGATAGCAATTTCTGTAGTCTCTGCCATATCGTCATTGCCTTGATCATTTGCATAAGACTTGGTCATACTCTTAACCTTGGAGCCAACCATTTCAAGAATCTTACGCTCTGCACTCATACGAGCTTTGTCATAGGCCATTTGCTCGTCGATACTGACTGCAGTACCTGCACTAAAAATAGCATCATTGCTGTCTTCAGGCAGTCTAGTAAACCAAGCAGGAGCATTATAATCAATTGGTGCTGCCTTGGGAGGAGCATAATTGTTTGCAGGGGGAGCATAGCTGGCGGTAGTAATACTGCGAACTGGTGCGGCAGGTTGTGTTGGACCGCCGACAATCACTGGGATTGGGGGAGGTGCATCTTTACCACCTAAAAAGTTTGGCGCATTTCTTTGCCAAGTACTTCTGTTGTCAACAGGTACTGCCATTTGTACAGTGCCAGGGGCAACAATTTCCTGTGCTTGTGCAGTAGGAGGAGCTATGGTAGCCACTAACTGTGCACCTTGTAAAACTACGCCTGCGGCGGTCATTGCTACGAGATTCATAATTTACCTTTCGGTTGTTGATAATAATTCAATTATACACGATTTGTTAAAATTTGTCAATGACTTGCCAAATATTTGGCTGTACTTGACACGCTACACCCTGATACTGAACCAAATCTCTTTGGTTAGAACCAGTTTCCGCAAACCATCTGCATACTGTATGACGGTATACGAAATCTTGTTTGATCACTGGATGTTGTGGCAGTTGTACCCCGCGCACCATATCACCAATGTTCATACTTCTTACTTCCACTCCAGGCTCTTCGACGCAAGTTTCTTGCTTGGTAGAATTCATATGCCCTTGTGCATTTTGATCTGTCTTAACTTCGTACCTACATTCAGTTCGCCCTTCAAAGTTAGCCACAACTTCTGCTTGTGCCAAACCTGTACTGGCTAAAATCGAAATCAATAATAATGCTTTCATTGACAGTAGGTCCTTAATTGCCAAATCTTACTACGAGCAATCGCATTCACACGCCTTACATCACCTGTTAGTGTTTCGGGCATACGTGGTTGATTGCCAACTTGAGATTCTAGTGCCGCAATAATCAAATCTTTTTGATCGCAACTAAGACCAATGTTACGAATTTGATCGTAATTCATTTGCAATAGTGTTGGATAATTAGACACTCTTAACACTTCGACCTTTCCATTGATATTTGGAATATTACCAAGTATCGGTTGAGCCTGAGCCAACGTGCCAATTAATCCTGCGACAACCAAAAGTTGTTTCATTTGCGGTTCCTGTGTTTGTATCCAACCAAAACTTCTTTGAGTGCTTGTCCAGCTACCTGAGGATGTACACCTGCATTTCTAGCAACATAACGAATTGCTTCGTTAGTGGGCAGTTGAAGTTCAAAAATAGCAGTGGTTGCAGTTGACAAAATTTGGTCGCTCATTTGAATAGTCCTTATTGATTTTTAATTGAATTAATACGTTCTGCAGCTTCTACTATGCAAGCAAGTGCAAATCCTAAACACATAAAACTAAGTGACATTGTCATTTACGACTCCATTTTGTTAATATGTATGTATTATAGCAAGGTTCGGAATTTATGTCAAAAAAATAACCCGCGGATTAGGCGGGTTATTTGGGAGTGTTGTATAATTACAACAGTAATACTAAGGTATTACTTTTTTGTAGCAGTTGTAAATGTGTCTAAAATTTTGGAATAGTCAATTTTAGAGAATTTCTGTACAATTTTGGCCGTTTCTTCGGTCATTGTTGTAGCAGTATCTACTCCAGTTTTAACTGCTTTTTTAGTATAGTCACTTTGTGCATCAACAAAGTCATTCATTGCTTTGGCAATGGCTTCATTTGTTACAAAAGTCTTAACCCACATTTTCTTAGTAGTTTGAATGCTATCAATAGCTGTATCTAATCCGAACATAATATATCTCCTTAAAATTGTATTGTACATTTATTTATTGCAGTGCACAATGGTTTTTCAAGAAAAAATTGCAGATTAGTATTGGCTCACTAAATACTTGATCCAATCAATCATTTAAGGAGATTCAAATGGAACTTATCATCGCTATAGCAATTGTGGCAATCGGTGTCGCAATTTGGTTTAATCGTAAAAAACCCGAAGCACCAAAAGTCGAAGCAGAAACATTTTCTGACAACGGCATCAAGTTTACTGCACCAAAGGAAGAAGCACCAGCTCCTGTAGCTGAAGTTGTAGAAACTCCTGCCGCCGAAGTAAAACCAGCCAAAAAGCCACGTGCTAAAAAGCCAGCCGTTGTAGCCAAAACTGCAACTACTGCTAAAAAAGCAGCCGCAGCAAAAAAGGCTCCCGCAAAACCACGGAAGCCTAAAACAGTTTAATTTTTTATTATTAAGAAATTAGCAAGCCAGCGTAACAGCTGGCTTTTTTTTGATTAAGCAGTCTTAAATGTAGCACCAGGAATACTGCTGGAGTAAACTGTGCCAATTTGTTGAACTGTGACAACACTGGATCCACCGCTGGCTAAAAATGCAATTTGATTGCCCAATCCTTGCATATTGATGTATCTAACAGTTTCTGCTGGAATTATTTCGCAATTACCTGCGTAGGCTGTAGCACTTGCTCCTACTGCATAAAACACTGGATATGCACCAACACTAACACGTACTTTGGTACTGGCAACGGCAGAGCTTGCTGTACTAGAGCCTGTGCCTGCTGAAATAACTTGGACTGTCATACTAAAATTCCTTAGGTATATGATTATTTATGCAAAAATCATTTTGGCATAAGCTGTATAAATATTAATGCGGATCGCGATACTGGACATATCCACCCGCTCTAACAGTTTATAAGGAACTATCAGCATGACTATTTACCTATATGTTAAAACCCATCAAATAACAGGGTTAAAATACCTCGGCAAAACTACTAAAAATCCACATACATATCTAGGATCAGGTGTAGATTGGAAATTGCATCTTAAAGAATACGGAATCGACCATAAAACAGAAATTATTAAAGAATGCCAATCAAATGCCGAATTAAACAAGTGGGGCCGATACTATAGCAATTTATGGAATGTAGTTGAAAGTAAAGAATGGGCCAATCGAATTCCAGAAACAGGTGGCGGTCAATGCTTGCCAGAAACAGCCAAAAAAATATCTGCTAAACTAAAAGGTAGAAAGAAACCTATTAGGACTACAGAACATACGGTTAATTTAAGTAATGCTAACAAAGGTATTCAAAGACCAAGAACAGCAGAACATCAAAAAGCGTGGAATGAATCTTCTAAAAAAAATTGGGATAACAATCCTGGACGTAAACAAAAAGTTTCTGCATTAGGTAAATCTAATGCAGGTCGTAAACATACTGTTGAAACACTAGAAAAGAAAAGACAAGCTATGTTAAAATATTGGCAAACTAAAAGATCCCAAGTTGTTTAGCTTGATTGTATAAACCAAAACTAGCCAAGTTTTTACCTTTGCTTTCCGACATAATATCAAATCGATCTAAAAAACTCAGCGCCCACTCATTAACTGCGTTGTTCCAGTAGAAGTTACTGTGTGCACGTAGTTTGGCTTTTTTGTAGCCAGTGGCTAGCAATTGAGTATGGTCAGGCATTCTGAGGGGATCATGGCCAACAAGAACATCTTCACGACTGACGCTATAATGCATAGTAGGACGAACATCGCGCCAGCTATCAACCACCCTAGCGACTCTGTGATCTTGTGGACTGATGTATTCACCTTCGCGGATCCAATGGTGATGAATGTCCAAAACAATAGGCAGTATGTCGGCAAGTTCAAGACAATCATCTAAGCCCCACGAGTTTTCTTCGTTTTCGATAGTGATACAGTTTCTAGCTTCGGGCGATAAGCGGTTATATGCCAACCGGATGCCTGCGGGACCTTGACGGCCTGCAATGTGGACGTTGATCTTAAAGTCCTGGAAACGCTTGCCAAATCCCATCCAACGGGCCATTGTTGCATGATATTCAAACTCCTCTATACTTCTGTTGACAATGTCTGGATTATCTGATGCCAAGACTGTAAACTGACCTGGATGGAAGCTAAGACGCACATTGCGTAGCCTAGCGATATCGCCCACTTGCTGAAAGTGCTTTTCGCAGTAATCACGGATATCACTCCTGCGCCAGAAATAGCTCCAATCATTATGAGTGTACACAGGCAGTACATCACTGCCAATACGGACCATACGTAAGGATTCATCTAAGTTACCTACTCTTTCAACAAGTTTACGAATTGATTCTATGTTATGGACCATAAGGTCCCATAGTCGTTGTTCTGCAACTTCACGAGTTTGACGATTAAGCCACGCTACTGTAGTAGTTCCGCAGTTGAATTCTTTGGCAGTATCTTTTTGTTTGATACCGTCGATTTGGCTGGGCCCGTCAATCCACTTGCAGGCAAAGCCGATACGTCTAAGATTTGTGTGTTGCATAGATGTATTATAGCAGTATATTATAATACTGTCAAATTGGAATTACACCAAAATTAAACGTCAAATTCTATGCTGATAACGTGTTCATAGTTCTTTTTAATCAAACTTTTGAACATTATATTTTTGTGTACCAAAAAATTGGTTGCACCAGCATCCATACTGAATTTGGCTAACTGTTTGAAAAATAGTGCACGTCTTTGGTAAATGCCCATAGCTGTTGACTTTGCGCCCTGCAATTTGTAAACCGCTGTATTCCAAACGTGTTTTTCTTCTTGACTCCAATCGTGTATTTCAACAAATGCGGTCAATTGATTGTTGGCCTTGATCATTGCAGGCTGACTGTATTCTCTGTCTTTGAACTCTTGATTCTTATAGTCTTTAACTGTGGTAATAACCAAACGATTGGCCAAAGTACAAAGATACTGTATTTGTTGTTGCTGAACTTCGTCGGATTCAGCAAAGGTCAAATATTCATCTACTGCGACTACAATGTCATACTTTTTTGGATTCGAAGGATCAAATACTGTAAACTTTACTTTTTGCTTTTTCAAATATTCAATGACTTGGTCACTGACTTCTGCCACTGCAATGTTGTCGGACTTAATTGAAAAGATGGCAGGATTGAATCCCACAAACAAAATACTACTGGTGCCGAGATTGTAGTATTCTGTAATTTGTGCGATTATTTCTCTCTTGCGATCAACGATTTCTTGTTGTCTTTGGTGTAAACAAAATGCATCAAAAATAATGTCACTGTAATTGGAAAACAAAGTCATATATGATTATTCTTATTCTTTTTTATTTATTACGATATGTAATAATAAAAAAAGCGTGCTATTAACGCACGCTCTTGACTAACCACATAAGTTAACTTATGCGTTGCGAGTATTGCCGTAGTGGATAACTTTTACAGTTTCACTACTCTTAAGTTTACGCCAAGGATCAACAATTACTGATCCTGGTGCAATAGTGCAGTAAGGTTGGGTATCTAACTGGTCACCGGTGTATTCATAAGTAATCTTACGATTGTGTGCCCAAAGGAATACTGCTGGGCCGTCTACACTGGCTACAACTTCGCTGGGATCATCTGCCAATGGATCTACGTAAACAACTGGAACGCCAGCTTCTTTAACATAAAATCCAACCAATGTACTATAACTGCCAATACAGTATTCAACATCTGGTTTGTAGGCTTTACCGTGAATAACAATGGGTAATCCAGTGGCCTTGCTTTGCTCAACTAAAAACAATCCTAAGTTTTTGGCTTGGATTTCACGAGCGTGCATAATGGTATCAAATAGATCATAGCCAATATCATAGTGTTCGGCTAACCAACGCAATGCAATGTTATCACGTGGATGGCAAGCACCTGCATCGCCCATACCTGCTGTCATATACTTGGGACCTTGCAGTCTCATTGTACTACGAGCCAACGCATTGGTAACAACATCAACATTGATATTACCGATCTTCATAGCAAAGTCTTGAATCATATTTACGATACCGACTTTAGCACTGATATAGGTGTTGTAGAAGATTTTGATAGCTTCACATTCGTCCCAAGTGCCGATTTCATAGCGTGGATCATTTTGCATAATTGTTTTATACAATGCAATCAACTCGCCAGCAATGCCAGTAAGTTCGCCATCTTCAGTACCGATAATAACCATCTCTGGGTTGGCCATATCCCACTTAACACTACCCATGGCAATCAAATATGGATTGTACAGGAATTGGTGTTTTGGGTCCAACAACGTAATAAATTTACTGCGTGTGGTACCAGGCAATACAGTACTGATCAGTACTACTTTTTTACTGCTGGTAGCGTGTTGATTCACTTTGTTGATAGCATCGATTACTGCATCGTGCCCAAAGTCTTTTGGTTCCATATGACTTGATGGCACACTACCGTCGTAGCCAGCAGCGTGTGGAGTTGGAACAGCAATAAAGATCCATTCGCTTTCATTTACCAATTCGTCGATATCACAGACTTTAACTGTGTCGCTGGTACGCGGGTAAATGTCATATCCACGCACTTCGTGCTTTTCAGCAAATACTTCGGCGCAGTCAAGACCCAGCTTTCCGATTCCAATAAATCCGATTTTTTTCATTTGTTAAGTTTCCTTGAAGTTAGATGAGTTTATTATACAGTAGAATAATAAGTTTTGCAACTGATTGAACGTCATTCTTAAAAATATTTAGTCAGCGAAAACCATAGTAAATTTTTTATCAGTTAACAGAAACTTTACACTAATTGTAACATAGTTTTAATATTATGTTGCTATACTGTTGATAAATATTTTTATCAATTCCACCATCATGAAATCAAAATCAAAGGTTCTCTTTATCCTTAAAAGAAGAGAAGACTACAATAGCGAAATACATTCCAATATTGGTCTGAGTACAGGCCTTTACAACAGTGCCAACTTTATGAACGAGATGCTAAAAGCACACGGCATCGAAAGTCATTTAGAAGTAGCCATTGACAACAATTGTGTCGATCGTTTGGTTAGAGCCAACAATCCCACTCACGTGATTATCGAAGCACTATGGGTAGTGCCTGAAAAATTTGTAATTCTCAGTAAGCTACACCCCACAGTAACTTGGATCATTCGACTCCACAGTGAAATGCCATTTATGGCCGGTGAAGGTATGGCGATGGATTGGATAGGCGAATATTCAAAATTTAAGAACATAGTTATTGGTGTCAATGCGCCAAGAATGTTGTCTGAAACAAAGAAATTTTTACAACATATAAATTCTTGGGATAACACAACTGCTGACCAAAGAGTCATTTATCTTCCCAATTACTATCCGCAGGATTACAAAACTAAAAAATTCAATAGGAACAAGGAGTACATTGATATAGGTTGTTTTGGTGCTATCCGCCCGTTAAAAAATCATTTACTGCAAGCACACGCTGCGTTGGACTTTGCAAATCAATTGGGCAAGAAGCTTCGCTTCCACGTAAATGCAGGTCGTGTTGAAATGAATGGTAGTCCAGTTATCAACAATCTCAAAGGATTTTTCCAACACATACAGTCTAGAGGACACGAACTAGTTAATCACCAATGGACACCTAGAGAAAAATTCTTAGACCTATGCGGACTAATGGATATTGGCCTACAATGTAGTTTCAGTGAAACATTCAATATTGTAGGAGCTGATTTGATTAGTCAAGGAGTGCCATTGGTAGGTAGTGTAGAAATTCCTTGGAAAGTAGAATCCTTTGCTGCAGATCCTACTAACAGTTTGGATATAACTAAAAAATTAATGTACGCTTACAAGTGGCCTTGGTTAAATGTTAAAACCAATCAATGGAGTTTGACCAAATACACCAGCCAAACTGCAGAAACGTGGGATAAATACTTTAACTAAGGAGAATCGCACAATGAGTCGTCATAAAGTAAAATCACATAATTGGATTGAAGGAATTTTAAGAACTGAAGAGTTTTTGTTTGATAGTATAGAAGAAGCAATGAACTATGCTACTACTTCGGCCCATCACGTAGTAAAAGTATACAACGAACACGGAGAGCTAGTACACAATGCACAAAACGCTCCGGTTCCGGATACTATGTCAGCGGAGTTGGCCTACGCATGATAGAAACAGTAATATATACTCTTGTAGTAACACACATTACTATTGTTGCTGTTACTTTATATTTGCATAGAGGAATGGCACATAGAGGTATAGATTTTTCTTTTCTATTAGAACATTTTTTTCGTTTTTGGCTATGGCTAACAACAGGTATGGTTACCCGTCAATGGGTAGCAGTACATCGCAAGCATCATCAATACTCAGACAAAACAAAAGATCCGCACAGTCCAAAAGTCTATGGCATTTGGAATGTGTTGTTTGGCGGAGCATTGCTTTATAGTAAGGCAGCCAAAGATAAAAAGATGGTAGACTTTTATGGCCGAGGATGCCCTGACGATTGGATCGAACGTAATGTATATACACCCTATAACTTCTACGGCATCATTTTAATGTTATTGATCGATTTGGCACTATTCGGACCTTGGGGAGCAGTTGTTTGGGGCATTCAAATGATATGGATCCCATTTTGGGCCGCAGGAGTTATCAACGGATTAGCTCATTGGGTTGGCTATCGCAACGGTAGCACTAACGATAATAGTCATAATATATCTCCGCTTGGCATTATTGTTGGCGGAGAAGAACTTCATAACAATCATCACCTTAATCCAGCAAGTGTGAAACTAAGCCGTCGTTGGTTTGAGTTTGATATTGGGTATATGTGGTTGCGTATTTTTTGTCTACTCAGACTTGCAAAAATAGTCCAGCGTTAACTTGGTGTAAACGGACTGTCTGGCTGCCATATAACAGCTGACGAATTATCATAAACAATTTTATTTGTCCCACTGGAATCCAGTGTTAAAAATTCCGGAGTTTTTGCCAATAACAATAATTTACTAGCAGATATAGGTTGTATAGGACTATGCGGTGGAGTAAAATTACCAGTGTATATCGCGGTCCCATTTACAAAATGAAAATTAGTCAATGCTCCGTGGAATCTTGTCAGCGATTGATAAGCCAAATCGACCCCAATGTACAAATAGTCAGACATATCTGTAACATCGGTTGAGTCTGCTACAGTTTTTAATCCGACCCCGTCTTGATACACAGTAAGCTGGCCGGATGCTCTAACAACAGCATAGTGATGCCAGTTTTCATACCACCCTGAAGGTAACGGAGTAGACAGTACATCCACTCCATTTAATGTGACTATAAAATTATCTAATTCTGTATGTACACTGATTGCAGAAGATGGATAACTACCTATTGTAAATATCCTGGGAAAAGCTCCGGCATCATTGTCAAATTGATAATGAAACCATTCAATGGTAAAATCATTAGTTCTAACTGCCCAGTCTGAACTTGCAGGTACACGCAAATACTCATCATCCAAGGTAAAGTAAAAAGACCCGCCAGTGGTTACCAATGGGTGGTCGTTGTGCAAAGTTACATTAGTTGCTTGTAGTCCGCGAATATACATTCAGTATTTAGTTACTTATCGGTTAAGTTTTCTAATATTTCGTAAGGTAAAAAATATAATTTAAGTAAAATCCATACTTGGAAATCCAAGTAATCTCCAATGTATGGATTTTTTAAGTACGCCCTAATACCAACAGTATCTAATAGGGACTGACTCATTTATTGGCTAATGGATTGTCAATAGCCTTTTGAATCTTACTATCAACATCTCTATTGAGTTTTTCTAACTTGGCTTCTGTGGTAGATTTTAGCTTGTCCATATCACTACGAACTTTGTCCAAATCATCACGTACATCTTTACGCATAGCACGGATTTCTGAATCTGTTGAACGCATTGTTTCTTTTGTACTACGTTCTACAGTTTCAGTCACTGACTCGTTACGACGGATATCATTTTTCAAATCATTCTTGATATCGCGAGTATAATCATTGGTTTTGCCCAATGTTTCTTCGATTACTGCTAAACGTTTATCATACCCGCTCAAATCTGGAGCTGAATATTCAGCAATCTTTTTCTTCATATTCATATAATCTTGATATACTTGAAAACATCCGTATAATCCGCCCAGTAACGAACTTGCTAATGTAAATGCTACCATTAGTTTTGCTGGAGTAAATTCATATCCACCAATACTGATTACAGTATCTTTACTAGCATATTTTTTTACTGCTTCTTCTGCTTGGTCAATTGTTGCATTGACATCTTTAATTTCTTCTGACATATTATTCTCCTATTTTATATTGCATATCTAACATCTGTTGATATACACGATCGCTGGCCATTTGTCTTAATGCTCTTACGTTATCTACTGTTGATTGATTGGTGTAGACTTCTTTGGGTGCATAAAATTGTGCATCTTTCAATGCTATATTGTATGCGTCGAAACCTTTAGGTTGTGTGGCCATTGCTTCTAATCTAACTCCGCCGGCCAGTTCATTTTGCTGAGCGTTTTTATTCACGGAATCTCCGCGTTGCTCTATATTGTTTTGCATCATTTCAAATCTTTGTTGCATTATCATTTCTGACAATGGATTACCAGCTCGGCCTATCCCGCCAAAACTGGCTACTTGTATTTGCGGTGCTTCAATTTCAACAGTTTTTGTTTCGTTACGGAATTGATAGGTAGGAGCAGATTGCTGAATAACCATACTAGAGCTTGATGCTACCAGTGGATTATACATAAACGGATTTCTACTAATAGCCAATCCAGTTCCACTGCTGGCTTGTGGGCTAATTTCCAGTGCTGGAGGCACAGAGGGTTTTTGTACTGCAACTGCCGTTGCCGAAGTATCTGTTTGCTGTTGAGCAGCGGTATACGATTGTGTAATTTGAACTAAGCTATTATAACTTTGAGTTTGTACTTGTTGTGTTTGCTGATCTTGTTGCATTGCCTGCTGAACTACTCTACTGGACTGTTGCGGTGTTTGTTGACTGGACGATTGTGCCGATTGTTGCTGAGATTGGCCAGTCTGAATAGTTTGGAATGATGCTTGTGTAGTTTGACTAGAAAACTGTGCTGCAGCTTGTGCACTATTAGCACTCATATCATTCAATGATGCTATTGCGGCGCTGGCAGTTGCTTGAGATTGTTGTGTACTTGCGTCTACAACTTTTGCAGCATTTTGTACAGCCATTTGTTGCGTTGCTTTGTCTTTTTCTTGTGCAGACTTTAATACACTCATTGCTAACTTGCTAGGACCAGAACCGGAATTGGCAGATCCAGATGAGCTTGAGCTAGACGATGCGGTAGTCTGAACTGGGCCGCCAGCTGGTGTTGGTGTAGTAGATGCTGGTTGGGCAGGATCTGCAGGCGCTGATGCAACTGCTGATGATTGTGATGAATCTGAACTTGCTGGTGCAGCTGGGGCTGGAGCAGATTGAGCAGGAGCTGGACTTGCAGTAGCAACAGTTGCTGGACTCGGTGTTGCTAATGCAGGAGCCGCAGGAGCCGGTGTTGCTGCGGCCGTTGCAATTAAAGTTTTTGCATATGCTGCTCCGTAGCCTGGACAACTAGGGCTAGACAATGGATTAACTATACAAGGGTCAGGTTTGTATAACGCATTAACAAACATATTTTGAACCGCCGCATTACCTGTGGTCGACGCACCCATTGTAAATGTGCCTAAAGATAATGAATTTGTTGTTGAGGGAAGTAAGAATTGATAAGACACATTTTCCGCAGTATTAGGAGAACTTCTACTCTGTGAGGCACTGTAAACCACATTATTACTACTGTCAGTTAATCGTACTCTTACTTCAGCAGTTGGATTGTTAGTTAAGTAGGCTCCGCAGGTAAAAGCATTATCCCAACTTACACATTCGTTGGTCCTTGTTCCGTTACCTAAACTATAATTATAACCATAGTTAAAACCGTACACATCGACGCCGGCTCCGGAGCTTTTAAGTGCTGTGTTGATAGCAAATGAATTGTAAACTATATTGCCGTTAGACATTAAATTTGGATTCAACAGGTTGCCGCTGGTTACTATATTGTTAAATCCTGCGCAGGTTGGTGCGTAAGCAGGATTAAGTGTACAAGGATCTACTCTATATTTTAGACTAAAACTAACATTAGTAATTTCTGGTCCGTAAGGCCCTACCCAATAATTTGTATCACGACCTATAAATCCTACCTGAGCGTTGCTATAGTTTGTGGCCGCTATGGGATTACTAAATGTTTCTGTAAAATTAAATTGAGTCCAGTTGTATTTGTTGTTAGTGTATTGCCCGTAATCATAAGTGGCTGCTAAACCACCACTTGCATTGTAAAATTTAACATAGGCATCTAGATAGTCTTGTTGTCCATTGTCCCAGCCATTTCCGTTCTTAGCACGGAATCCAAAATTGAATCCGCTAAGTTGAACACCTGAACCACCAGCAGCCAGTGCGGCATTAATATTAACAATTTGATTTAAGTCTGTTTGTCCATAACTAAAGTTGATCATGCCATAGCCATTAGCGTTAACCCTAGGAAGAGGACCACAATAGCCTGGATTTCCAGCAGCCCAACAGGTCAATGATCCGCCGAACTGACCTACATTGTTCCAATTACCAGTCGTAGCTGTAGGTGTACCGGTAAAATTTATTAAATTACCAGTAGTCGAATCAACTTGTGCATTAGAAGTGGAATAACTTAAACACAGCCATACCAAGCAAAGCGCCAAGGCCAATATTTTTCTGATTGTCATCGAATTTTTCCTTCTCTTCTAATTTAGGTAATTTTTCTGGATTAGCTTCCCAGGCAGCCTTAGCTTGCTCGCCAATTTTGCCTTCATAAGGACAAGGTGTACCAGCTGACATCATGGCATCAAATACACGACGATCTTGACACATAGTAGCAACTGCAGCTACTTTCATACCCATATCATAAAGAGTCTTTGATAGCTTTAAGCGTTCACAGTTCAAATCATGAATAGTACCGCCTGTGCTTACACCAAAGATTTGTGTTTGTACTGACCCACTGGTACCGGTAGTACATAAATCTTGATTACCACCACTCATCATAGCGGGTGCTACTGCAGTGGGAGGAGGTTGAATGACACGCTGAGTAATATCACTGCTATTGATATTGTTGTTTGTTAATGTACCACTTTGTATATTTTGATTAACATTAGTGTTGGCATTAGTGCTTGTACTTTGATTTACATTATTGTTATTATTTGTCATTGTACCGTTATTGGTATTTTGATTGATGTTTGTCATAGTACCAGTATTAATGTTATTATTTGTATTGCTAGTGGTAGCAGTTGTAGTATTAACATTATTATTGTTGTTATTATTGGTCATTGTACCATAATTGTAATTGGTATTAGTAGCAGTACTGGTATTTTGATTGATATTTGTCATTGTACCGTACTGATAGTTTGTATTAGTACTTGTACTGGTATTGACGTTATTATTATAATTTGTATTAGTACTGGTACTAGTATTGACATTATTGTTATTGTATGTCATTGTACCACTATTAATATTGTTATTTGTATTAACGTTGGTGCTGGTACTTGCACTAACATTGTTATTGTTATTATTGTATGTCATTGTACCGCTATTAATGTTGTTATTTGTATTAACATTATTACTTGTGCTAGTACTTGTACTGGTGTTGACGTTATTGTTATTATTTGTCATTGTGCCAGTGTTAACGTTATTATTATTAAACGTTTGTGTACCACTATTAACGTTATTATTGTTATTGGTATAGGTAACACTACCACTCATAACATTGTTATTGTTATTATTGTTGGTCATTGTACCACTATTAACGTTGTTATTTGTATTAACGTTGGTACTGGTACTGGTTACTGCGGTGTTGTTATTGTTCGTAATAGTACCACTATTAACATTATTTGTGTTAACAGTGCTTACACTATTACTACTACTATTGGTATCCACTAGACTAGTAGATCCATATCCGCCGGACAGAGAAGAACTTTGGTTTATGGTATTAGCTGTTTGCGCTGTTACCCCAAGGGCAAACAATGCAGAAATACCCATCATTATTATTTTTTTTATCATTTGATTGCTCCAATTTGGTAGGTCTTACCAAAATTATTTATGGAGCAAAATGCACTGTTTAAGTGCTAATACTAATGATCAGTTGTGTTGCCAAATATATCTACGATCACCACGTGTGTCCAGCGCAGCTACTTCCATTGGTTTAACTGCCCAACGGCTATCTCGTTGTTTATTGCGTACTACTGCTATACAACTACTTCTTAAATCCAAATTTTGTATAGGTTCGCAGGCTGTAGCATTTGCATATTCGCTGGCTAAACAAAAAGCACGCTGATCTGGCTTGTGTTCATTGATGCACTCATCGCCTTTGGCAAACGCAAGGATAGGGAAAAATAATAGTAAAAACAATTTCATAGTTGATATACACAGTATACAGTATATATCAGTAAATACCATTACAAACCTATAATAAACTGCGTAGTTTAATTATATTTCTGTAATTATTTTGTTGGGTGGAAACTATTAACTTGGCGCTGGGCATCTCTGACTGCAAATATACAGGATGTTTTCATTTCCAAATTAGTTATTTTTTCACATTCGTTTGCACTCAATGTGGCTTTTGCTACACACAAACTGTGCTGATTATGTTCGTGTATTTGATTGCATTGGTCTATGTCTCCAGCAAATACTGATAATGGAAACATTAAAATTACAAGTATGTAATACATACAGTATTTATTACATATTGATTAAATTATTCTTAAATATTTCCCAAGCACGATCCCAAGTCCAACGCAAACTACCTTGGTATACACGATTTCTGTTTAATTGTAAACAAGCTGAAACTGCATCTTCTAAATTTTCGTTTATGAATCCAGTTTCTCCTTGGTCTATTACATCTGCAGGTCCTTGGCAAGGATAAGCGGCAACAGGAGTTCCGCAGGCCATTGCTTCGATCATAACAATACCAAATGTTTCCCACCGACTAGGAAAAACAAACACTTCGGCATTGGCATAATAAAGTGCTAACTCAATCCCGGTCCTAAACCCGGTAAATGTTACGTCTGGATACTGTGCTCGATAAGTTTCCAGCATAGGACCATCGCCTACCATTATTTTTGCATATCCAGGGTAATCTAATTCAAAAAATGCTTCTAAGTTTTTTTCTTTGCTAACACGGCTTACACACAACAAATACTTTCCCGGAAAATTTTCTCTCAGTTCGGGTTTGAAAATATCACGGTCAACCCCACGTGTCCAAGGAACTATTTCTCCGTCAAATCCGTGTGCTTTTAATTCGGCTACCATACTGTCAGTAGTGGTTAATACTTTACCGCTATGCTTATGAAACCAGCGTACAAATCTCCAGGTAAGTGATTCGGGAATCCCAAATAGTTTGTTTAACCCTTCAGGAAACTTAGTATGATAAGCGGTATTGTGCCTAATATTATGTAATGAAAGATGCCTTCTAGCCCACAGACCCAAAGGACCCTCTGTCGCGATATGGATATAATCCGGATTGATCTTCGCAATCTTCTTGCCCAAATTCCTGGGATAGCTAATCTTGACTTCGTTGTAGCCAGGACAACTAATGTAGCTGAACCACCCGGGATGCAGCACCACAACGTTATAACCGTCCAGAATCGCAAGTTTCTCAATATTTTTATATGTTGTGACAACGCCATTTATCTGCTCCGGTAAGTTGTCTGTGATTATTAGAATGGTTTTCATTGAATCTTAAATTTCACATATTCCGTAATAATGTCAGCAACATTAACACTGCAATATTTTTCAAACCCAGCAAAGCCTGGATTACTATTAGCTTCGCATACACGGAATCCGCGTTTGTCAAATAATAAATCAATTCCTGCAATGTCTAGATTTAATACTCTGGAAGTTTCACGAGCTAGATATTCTATTTCTTCTGTTAACGGATAGTTCTCTCCAGTGCCGCCATTGGTAATATTAGCACGGAAGTCGCCGTCGGGTGCAGTACGTTTCATGGCACCTATCACTCGTCCTCCCACTACTAGTACACGCAGATCTTCTCCGGGGTGATCATTTAGATATTCTTGTACAATCATGGTTTTCTTATTACCTAGATTGTCGATAAATTCCATTAATTTTTTATAGTCACGCTTACGTTCACAGAGATAAACACCTTCACCGTAACTGCCAGTAACCACTTTGACTACGCAAGGAAATCCAATATTTGCTTCTACCAAACCATCGTCGATAGGTAATCTTACCATCATGGTGTTGGGGATAGGAATACTGGCTCTGCTTAAAATTTGGCTACTGCGCAATTTGTCTTTGACAATTTCGATGGGCAAACTACCGTTGATACAAGGAACACCTGCTTGTTCAAAATGTCTTACTACTGCTAACTGGAATGGTAGTATACCTGCTCCTAACCTAACCAATACAAGTTTAGGTAGTTCCATATCCTGGCCTTTGTATTTGATGCCTTTGCGGATATCTCTATCCACGATAATATCAAAATCATCTGGGTGGCCCATCACGGCATTGATTCCTTTTTCAGCAAAGGATTCTACTAGTTTGTTTGATTCGTATTCGTTACGATCCAGTTTTGTTAATATCAGTACTGTCATTTGATTTAGTCCAAGTAATTATTTCCCATTCACCACTGTGATGTTCGACCAGTGCAGTGCAACTTTCAACCCAGTCGCCGTCATTCATATACATAACACCGTTGATGTATTTAATCTCTGCGTGATGTATATGGCCACAAATTACTCCGTCGAAACCGCGTTTTTTACAATAGTCAGCTATTGTACGCTCAAATTGAAACATAAAGTCTATGGCTTTTTTGACTCGGTGTTTGAGGTATTTACTGAGACTCCAATACCCGAACCCCATACGATGACGTATCCAATTAAATCGGCTATTGATACCAAGAACGAAATCATATGCTTTATCTCCAAGAAAACTTAACCAAGGCGCTAGTCTGGTGATCCCGTCAAACAAGTCACCGTGTGTTATAAGATAGTGTTTACCATCAGCACCTATATGTTCAATTTGATTACAAATTTCAACTTGTCCAAAACTAACACCATAAGGTATCATGGGACGCAGGAATTCATCATGGTTGCCAGCCACATACACAACCCTAGTGCCCCGTTTAGCGTGACCAAGCACACGACGAACCACGTTAGTATGACTTTGTTTCCATCTGAGTTTGTTTTGTTGGATTTTCCAAGCATCTATTATATCTCCTACTAGGTATAGGGTATTGCAGCTATTATGCTTGAGAAAATTATTTAGATGTTCAGCTTTACAATCTTTAGTACCTAAATGTACATCGCTAATAAAGATTGAGCGGTAAGTCTTCATATAGAGTATTTACCGCCCAATTGATTACAGTTGTATTACAATATTATTTTCGTCGACGACCGGTTACATCTTCAAATACTAGGTATAGTACTATTAATATAAAAACAGCCCCAATAATTTGACCTATCATATTAGATCCTCACAACTGTCCACTTTGCATCGAATGGTTTGCCTTCGGCGCGGTGTTTTAGTATCTTACGGTATTCTTCTTTACGAAGTTCCATAATTGCATCAGCATCGTGTCGGACGCAAGCCTGATACAACTTTCGAATTAACTTTCGTTGTTTCATACTTTATCCTCCTTGGAATATATTTATAATTATTTTACTGATATTAATAAAGGTTGTAATATTATGAACCAAACTATACCAATAGTAAGAATAGATTCGCATAACAGTAACAACCCGAAAAATATCAATATTAATATATCTTTAATCATATAAAAAAGGCTCCGAAGAGCCTTTGTATAATTATCGAAAATTAAGCTGGAATATAATCAATACCAGTTCCAGCCAATACACCGGTAGCAGGAGCAACGCCTACTAAACCAATGGTTTGTTGGAAGGTTGTCAAATGTGCAGCTGCGGCCAACATTGCACCTTCTGTAGTAGCACCAGTTGCCAATTGTGTTACATAGGGTAATGCTTGTGCAGGAGTAGGTGCAGTACCAACTACATTTGTGTAAACATAGTTAACAAAACTTGCATAGTCACTACCACCAGCAGCAGTTGCAAATACTGAAGAACCGGCAATTACTGCAGCAACTTGTGTGCTAGTTTGCCCAGCATCTTCCATCTTGATACCAAGACCTTCGTATGTAGGACTAACTGTTCCGCCCAATCCGGCTTTCAGCAATGCATAAACATCGCCAGCAGTTCCTGTTACATCAAATGCAGTTGCTTTATCAGTATATGTCAAACGCTCAAAGTTTTCTAGTTTGAAACTTACAGTAGTATCCAATGCACTGGTTACCAAAATTGCTTTATTGGTAGTGTCATTGACTACAGTGAAGTCTGCACTTTTATCGCCTAATACATAATTGTCGATTCCGGGAGTTCCGGTTACATCGATAACAGTATTAACAATACCATTACCAATAGCACCTGTACCAACTGCGCCAAATGTTGCAATTTTGCCGTTAAGACCAACTGTACCTACTGTTAGGATTTCGTTGTTTGTTGGTGCAGCTCCACCTAAACTAGTACCTGGAATAGTAATAGTATCACCTGCGGCATATCCTGTGCCCAAGTGTGCCGAATCGATAGTCACGGAATAAACACCATTTGTTTTTGTTACGTTAAACTCTGCTCCTGTACCGGTGCCACTGGTTGTGCCAGTTACATCTGTATAAGTTGCATTAATTGGAGTTACTCCGATTGTTACTGTTGTTGTCATTTTATTTTCCTTATTGAATTAGTAATGTAGTAGTATATAGCGTTTCCACTAGTATGTCAAATATTTTTTAACCATAAAAAAAGGCTCCGAAGAGCCTTTTTAGTTGTTGTTCAATTGATTAGAATGAACGTGTGTAGCTTACATTGTAGCTGTGATTTGTGCTGTCGCCTGTTACACGGTCGAAACGAACGCCAATTGCGTCTTTCTTTGTAACTGCATAACTAACACCAGCACGAGTTGTACGTGTAGCATCTAAATTGGCTTCATTGAACGCATCACGGAAGCGGAATCCAACTTTAGCAGTCACTGCACCGATTGTGTATGTAACACCTGGCTCAACACTATAGTAACCAAAGTGCGTAGTGTTAGTGAACTTGTCACCAGCAGCTACACGAGTATAAACACCAACAGGACCAACTGGCATTGCCAATGTTAAACCTGCTTCATCACGTGTTGAAAGAGCGTGGGTACCAGCAGTAGTATATTGCGTAGAACCTACATCAACTGTCAACATTTTGTTTAATGATTCACGAACAGTAATTTGGCTGTTTGTTGAGTCTGTAGCACCTTTGTCACCAATTTGATTTTGGCCTTCTAGTGTAACTGACGCAGCAAATGCTGATCCTGCCAATGCGATTAAACTTGCGATTACGATTTTTTTCATTTTTAGATTTCCTTTGTTAAATGACACATTTGTCGTGTACATATTATATATTTATCCTACAAAAAAGTCAATATAAGATATTATATTATTTTGCCCAATTTGATTAAATGGGAGTTTTGTCCTTCGCCAACAATACAAGCTACATTATCATTATATTGAATCATTGTCCAAGATAGTGTATTTTTGTTTACCATTAATAGATATTTGCTGTCTCCGGTACCGAGTCCATTCCAATAAGGAGATTCGTTGTATATTCCAGAAATGTTTTCAACAACTGTTTTAAGATCACTGCAAATAACCGGTTTCTTTGATTCTATTATCTGGGCGTTGGCTATAAGACTGGTTAGGGCTAATAGGAACGCTAATTTTGATTTCCACATAGCCACTCCTTAAAATAATATTTATTGTGCAAGCCTGGCGGCAATAATTTCATAGAAACTATCAAGCTCGCCACCGAATTTTCCCATTAGTTGGGGGATCAATAATCTACACTCGTTGTATTGATTGGCTTTGAATTTATCAATAAAAAATTGATGCAGTTGTTTGTCTGCAGCTAAAGTAGGTAGTTCAGTTAACAAGATTTTTTCTTGTGGCACCACACAGTATGCAGTAGTAGCCTTACCATCTTGTTCAAATGTTTCCAACTCTAAAACAGTATATTCATTTTGCAGAATTTCTGCAGGTTCGCCTAGGATAATATACAATCTAATTCTCCCAATGCATCGGTAATTTGATACAAGCTGATGTCGTGATCCTCGTAGCCTTCGATTACCATATCCAAGTAATGTCTACTGGGCCAACGATGCTCGTGTAGATCTTTCATATAGTAAATCATAGCACGAATGATTCTACCATCGTGATTTACTTTTACTTCTTTTTTGCCGTAAAAATTCGGATAGCCCTCAAGGCGATCTAAACTCTTTTCGCATTCATCGGTAATTGACCATAATGCACACTCCATTGTTTCGCCAGGTGCTTCTACTACATCACAAAAAGTTCTAAAAGCCAATTTGTGATTTGGTAGAGTCACTTTGCCTAAACTACGAGCCTTGGGACATCGTTGTTCCATACCGTATAGATTAGAATTCATACCATAAGCAAGATAATATTTCATAGTTCTTTTAGTTCAAACCTTTCTACTGCACTTTGAATTGCTTCAGCTTGTGCCACACAATCAGCCAAAGCGTTATGTGCCAGTGCGCCTGGCTTGCGAGTGTCTCCAAGAGCTTTCAACAAAGTTCTTGAATCACGAATTGAATAGTAAAACCAAGGAGCAGGTATTCCCAACTGTCTATATAAGTTTTCCAATATAACAATATCAAACACTGGACCTTGCGCCCATATACGGTCAGCACCTACAACGAAACGATTTAGCTCTCGTGTAAAGTTAACTAAACCAATTCGGCCATCATCGCCTAATGCTTCTTCACGTACCTCTGGACTTTGTGTTCCCCACCAATCAACGGTGCCGGGATCTACGGCCCTTCCCAGGGCAATTTGTTCGTCAACGTCCAGACGGCAGTAAAGACCTTTGGTCATTGGTATACTGGCATTAAATGGATTAAATTTAACTGCACCGAACGTTAGCACTACTGCATCTGGAGATGTTGCCAGTGTTTCGATGTCCAGCATCACATCTGCCATTTAAGCCACCGGTTCTAATTTGATTACCAAAGGAAACCCATTTGTACGGGCCAGTGATGTTACTTCAACACCTTTTTGTTCTGCCATTTCAAATGGCAATGTAGCTGCAATACCGCTGCCAGTATCGTGTATTTTTTGAGTTAATGCTTCTGCATCAATTTGAGTGTAGTCAAAAATGATAACCAAAGTTTCAATTACAAATTCACGTGTAGTAACTTCGTCGTTGATATAAACTACATTATAAAGTACAGGTTCAGGAATATCTTCCCGTGGTGTAATTCTTGATTTGATTGTTGGGTCTGCTGTTGTCATAGTTATTAATAGTAAAACTATATTATACTATAAGATAGATTTATTGTCAACAGTTAGCGGACCCGCTAACTGTATATCACCAATTACTTGGTAAATGTGATTGCAATTTTCTTGGGTTTTTGTTCTTCGGGAACAATCAACTCAAGTGCAACACTCAAAATACCGTTTTGAACTGTTGCAGCACGCACTTCTACGTTTTCCGCTAGGGGGAAATTACGTGTAAAGTTGCGGTTGCTAATACCTTTGTGTAGATATTTCAATTCTTTGGTATCGTCTTTTTTTGATTTCTCAGCTCTTTCACCTTTTACGGTTAAGATATTTTCTTTGAGTTCCACATCGATCTCATTTTGCTTGAAACCGGCAACTGCAACTTCTACCACAAAATGTGTGTCATCCAATTGGATTACATTATGCGGAGGATAGTTATCCGAAGTACGATTAGAAGCAAAGCTACGCTCTAATTCTTCAAACATACGGTCGAAACCGATAGCGTGACGATGTAAAGCAGGTAAGTCGAGAGTTTGGAATGTAAATTGTGTCATGTTTTTCTCCTTAATAAGCAAGTATGACGTTTGAAAATGTAGACCCCACCCGGGCATCTACAGCTGTATTTATACTAGAAAATCACCAATCTGTCAATAATCTAGTATAATTTTGGTAAACAAATTAAATTTTGTCTACCAAATTTTTGACCCATACTGTTGGGTCTTGATCTTTGTAGTCTCTGCAGTCAACTACTAGTTTTGAATTGTTACGTACACCTTCGTGCCAATTGATGTCGTTCATTTCGTTGTTGTAGTAGTACACATCAACCAATTTGTTTTCATCAACGGCATCAACTATTTCTTGGCATTCTTCTTGAGTCCAATAACAATTACGTACAAAAATCCTTGGGATTTCTGTACTGTATTCATAATCTGGGGGCGACAAAATTCTCATAGTTTTGCTTTTATCATTAAGTGCCAGCCTAGAGCTTTTTCCATAATTTTGAATAGCTCGTCGGGCATCGCTTCAAACCAAGGTTGTTTTACATACTCGTATTTGACATAGTGTTCGATGTTCCAAGGAAAGATAAAATCTTGTTTGACATCAACATCACTGAATGCGTGAAATAATTCGCGAACTTCGGCATCAGTATAGGTTACTGCTTGTGGGCAACCATTTTGTGCTTCGGGCTGATCCCAACCTGCATTAATTAAAATGTTTTTCCAACTGTCTTTGGCATACAACATAACACGAACTTCACCACCAGGATTCAATAATCCAGGCAAGCAGTCAACGATTCGTTGTGGATCTGGACTATGATGGATAACACCAAAACTATAGATCAAGTCAAACTTTTCGCCTGCCAATAGAGTATCCAACTGTTCAGCATCGCCGGCAAATACACGACCGGTTAGACCAAACACATCTAAACGTTGTTGGCAAATTTTAACACTTTCTTCGCTAAGATCAATACCAGTGTAGTCAGCACCTGCACGGCAGAAGCTAACAGCATCAGTGCCAATACCACAACCAATTTCTAATACACGAAGACCTTTCCAACTTTGGAAATCAGCAAACACATAACTATGTGGTTCGATTTTATATCTACGTGCTTCTACTTCATCAAAGTATTCTTTGGTTCCTACAGGACTTGTACTGTGTCTGATATTACAGGGTCTTGAATTCCAAAAATTCTTTACTTCATCAATTGTTACCATTTGCTATCCTTAATCTAAGTTTAGTTTGCCATTCGGCTAAATCTCGTCTACGGTCAGGGTGACTGTAGTCTTCGGGGTTTGTTGGGTCTCTGCCGTCGGCAGCATAGCTTTGTTCTCGGAATGTTTCATCATTGTTACCGCCAGTGACATCTGCACGATCATGATAAACAGTTACATTAAGGTTGCGCAATCTGCCCATTGGAGCAGTTACATTATAGATCCACCAGTCACTGTGGTTTACAGGACTGATACAACCAAATTCCTCGATCCACCCTCTGGGGATGATAGGAAATAGTGCGAAAGGATGATTCATATTAACACAGGGCATACGCAGTAGTCCCCAGTAATCGTTATTTGCTAGAATTTCTGTATCCCAGTGATCGGTCAGCATCAACGCATCGTCATTCCAAAACATAATCCAATCTCCGGAAGCTTGTGTTCCCAAGAAGTTTACATATTTGTATAAACGCAAATATCCAAATCTTTCAGACTCAAATACTTTGGTAGTTGCTCCGCTTTGTGTTACAAAAGGATGCCAAGTAGTAGAGAAAAACTCTTTACTTTCTTCATCGTCGTCATCATACGCAATTAATATTTCTATATTTTCAGGATTATCAGCTGCAGCTAACAAGCTGCCTATGCTTTTAACGACTGTTTCTGTGCGTTTACGTGTGGGTAGTAATATTGATATTTTAGGTGTTGTCATTTGTTAATTTTTTGAGTTCTGCTTCAACAAGCTCTTGTTCGCTTGCACTTAGTTGATCTAGTTCATATTCTCCAGTACTTAATTTTTGTATTAAGAACTGTATATATTGCTCATCGTAAGTATACGAGTCTGTTCTTGATTTGTCAATCTCTATCCAAATAAATCCATTGAATCGAAACAATTTATTTGGTAAAAAATCCACTCTTAGAAAGAGATCGCCCTTTGTTGCACTTGATGGAAATTCTATCCCAAAGGTGCTGCTGATGGTGGTTTTGTCTTCATTGTCTGCTACTAGTCCCATTTTGGGAATATGCATAGTTTCTGGAACACTGATGTGTTCGGCTTTTTTACGTTGTGCAGTTTCAAGATTTACTGGAATATCACTGGCGGCAGGAAGTTCTAGTAGCTCATCCAAAGAAACAGGGCTTGTTGGTTCTGGAACTACTGCAGTTTCTACGGGCACTTCTATTTCAAATTCTGGCTCGGGCTCTTCTTCTGAAGATACTGTAAATAAATCACTTCGAGTAGTTAGGTTTCCAGTGGGTGCATATTGTTCAGCATCTTCTGCTAGTTCAGCAAGTTGATCTTCAGCAAGTGCTCCGTTATCCTCAGGATACAAAGGAGCTACCAATGGTTTTACACCATCTAATCCTTCGCCCCAAGGTCTGTTCAAATAAGGGTGTAGTTCATATAGTGTGGGTTCAGGCTTGGGCAATTCCGTTGCAAATTCAATTGTTTCGCCACTGACTGCATCAGCCACATCACACTCTTTGTTAGGACAGAATGGACCTATGCCAGGAGCAATTATTAATGGTGTGCCGCACTTGTAGCAAGGATCTAATGTAGGGTCGCTAGGAGGTTCTCCTTCCGATTGCTCGGCCTGCGTATCTTTGGTCATCTCGCCAGATGTGTGTTCCTCCTCAACGCTTTGTAACTCTTCCGGTGTGGGCTTTTCACCAACAAATGTATCTAATTCTGCAATAGTAGGATGGGGTTCTTTTTCTTTTTTGACCCACCCAAATGTCATTTGTGCTGCCAATAACATCACAACTGCCAGTGGATCAAATACAATAACGATTAAGATAATGACCCAGGTTACTGCTCGTTCCAGAATCGACGCATCTGGATTGTCGCCATATACAAAGGCTGCGATATACTTAATTGGACCTACTTCTGCTTCAACTTTACGATTCTCTGCACGTATAGGTGCCGCTTCGTCATTAAGCTGACTAATTGTTTTCTGGTTCGATTCGATATCACGGGCAAGAGCCTGACGGTCTTTTTGTTGCGATTTGCGTACAACGTTTGCTTTATCGGCACCTTTTTCATCAGTGCTTCGGCCCATGATTTGGTCCACAGCATCATCCATTTGTTTAATTTGCTTGCGGTCAACTTCGATATTTTCTTTTGCCGTCTTAATCTTCTCATCATATATTGCAATCTTTGATTGTACGTCACCCGAAACCAATGTTTGGTCACTGTGTGCTTTACTTAAGAATCCAAAAATACCCAAGCTGGTAATAACCATTAGAATAGCCACTGCCACTACCGCATAACTTTTCATCAGTACAGGTAGTCGACTCCAGTGTTGCTTGACCCAACTTGCAGTAACCAACTTACCAATTTCCAAACTAATACCCATGATCATAATGGGTATAGCAGCTGCTGAGAAAATAGCCATTAAACCCATCACTGAGTAATAAATGGCCACTGCTGAAATGGTTAGGCCGGAAAATAGTAGTAAGACTGCAAGGATCATAAGTTAGTATTTATTATCAATATTAAAGGCAACTTAATATTCAATGCCGTAACTTTCTTTACCGTACCCATAGTATTCGGCCATCTCGGCAAGCTCTGCATCTGAAGGGTATTCGATTTCAGGAGCATTGTACAATGCATCAAATCGTTCTGCTTCGGCAACTGCACTCTGCAGATCAGTGGCAGTAAGTATAACAGTTTCTGCTTCAATACTGTGTCCGCCTTCCAGTTGCACACTTAATCGCATTTCATATTTGCTGGTACGATTGTTAAATTTTACTGTGTAATCACTGTACATAAATTATCCTTTTGTTGATGCGAGTTAAGAAATTGTTTTTGTATTATATCTCTAAGGTTTTTCTTAAAGAGCGAATATTCTTGTATTGTACACGAATTAGTGTTAAATGTAAACCGCTTTTAAGCCGCAGCGGCAAGTCTAAACTAATCATAACCATAGGGCCTTCTGCGGCATTGCGAATGTTGTCAACACCCACAGTACCAACAAACGGCACACCTTGATAAACACCGCTTACTCTATCGCCAAAACGATATCGCGGTTTATCAATGGTTCTTTCAAAGAACTCGGTTAGGTTGCCCATTTTATCTATCTGCGTAGTCGGGATCTTGAGCAATGCCTGCTTCAAAATCATCTACAATAGCTGCTGCCATATCATTCAAATAAAGTATGTTATATGGCAATCCGTGTGTATCAAAATACTGTGATATCCAATCTGCTAAATCGAACATATCTGGTTTATCTATTTCCATTTTTGGCTCCTAAGGGATTGATGCTACTAAAAAAATTAAAAATGCCCAACCAGGATGTCCAAATAATAAAGACAGCAAGGCGAGCATAGTTCCAAAGAATATGCGATCGTCGTTCATTTAGATTTGATACGATTGATTACTGATAACGCATCTTCGTAACCACTGGTCTCTACCTGTAGTTCGAAATATTGTTCTTGAAGTTTTTGATATTCATTTGCCCAAGTTTCAAATGCACCTTTGGGCATTGGTACTGGTACAGTATATTTGTATTTGTCCATTGTGTGTTTCCTTTATGCTTTGTCTAAAAAGAACAAGTGTGTTAACCGAGAATTTTCTCTGGTAGTACCAAACTGCTTGCCGATTGAATGCCACAACCAAGGTCTAAAAAATACAGCTCGATTATACTTGATCGGAACATTCATTACTTCTGTCCATTTGCTTTCATCTAAGCCGTCGGTTTCAAAAAAGTTTTTTAACGCACCAACCCCGCGTAATTCGGGAATATTTACCAACGCATCTTCACAGCCATATTTGTTGTGACGCCAAAATTTAGTGCCTGCATCTATTATTTTTCCACTGGGTAAAGTGTAATGTTCAGGCAAAGACAAATAGCAAACACCGGCCCAACGTTGGTTTACATTTGGGTCAAAATGTATAAGTTGTTTGCAAGGATCTTTTTTAGCAGTAATTCTAAAATTGCCACAACCACTGTTAGGAGTGGGTTTTACTTTTTCTCCTAGAATAGATTCAAATAATTCCATTGGAGGTAGCTCAACTGTGGTAGACTGTAACCCAGGCCAATTTTGCTCGTGTGTTATAGTTTTTTGATATTCTGCAGAGGTTAACGCATACTGTCTTACTACATCCGGATTGGGATAAAAGTTATCGACTATAACATACGTGGGGAAGTCAGGGTTAAACTTGTTCATCGATGTTTACAATAGTTTCTTTTAATATTGATTTAATTGTGGAGCTAATTCTGCAATTAACTCACGCTCTCTGCTGTGTGCGGGCTTACGACCACGTACAATTTCCATAACTTCAACTTCAAACGCTTCAGCACCGTGTGCTCTAATACTCTTACACAAATTCCAATCTTTGCCTTCTGTTAGGGCACGACGAATGTGTTTTTGTACACGAACTTTTACTGCTTTTTTTACTGCTGAACCACATACAGTAATACCGATGTAGGATTCTGCGGTGTTAGTGTTTACTAACATATACACAGCGTGTTTAGTATCTTGACGGCGTTTTCTTTTCATCATAATGTATTATAACACAAATGGGTTATTTTAGTCAATAACCCTACGAAGAAAATGGGTATCAAAAGTAATACTTAGGTATTACTTTTTTTAGGTAATCTGGTGTTAATTTTAGTACTACTTTTGAACTCTTTTCGTACATAATACTGTACCATTTTGTAGTTAATACACGACGGCAAGTCCAAGTAGGGCTCTTCGAGTACAAATTGATAAGCACAATCTGCCCAAGTATTAGTCTTCAAAAAGTTAAAATACGCCCTACGATGTTCTTGATTTTCAGCATCAAAAACAGTATAGGGGCGGGAAAGTAAAAAAGTCTTTAACATAGATACCTTAATTAGTTGAACTTATCCAGTATTATAGCAGTAAACCGAAATATCGTCAACTGTTGTTTTAATGCAACGTTCCCGATGTAAATTCGCTTACACCGTAAATCTGCATAATTTTTAGCACCTGCTCGGGATATTCCATAGTATCAAAATCTTCGGGCATCAATACTGATTTAAGTTTACCATTTGGGCTAATAACAAAAATATAATCCTCGTCGTCGATGTTGTCAACAATGTCGGCTTGGGATAAATCATATTGAGTTGTGTAAGTCATAATATTGTCGCTCCAGTAGTTTATAATTTTTTTTGCTGAATCGTTTTAATTTGATTAAAATTGGATGATCCTTACCAAATGTTTTCGAGTACAATTTGAACACAGTGGTGTTTTCTATTTTAACTTTTTTATTCGGTAAAAAATCTGCCATATCAGCGGCTATGTTGAAAGCGTAAGCTTCTACCTCGTCAGGGATACCAAAGTACTCCTGTTTTTCTCTAAGAGAACTTGTTCGGGTAGTACTGTTATAATATCTGCCGTCTCTAAATTCTCTTCTTCTAAACTGATGCAAATGAATGTATTCGTGTCCCATAATGGTCACAATATCTCTTACTAAAATGGACCAAATGGCCCGAGTCAAATCTGTTTCTGCAAGTTGATATTCTATGGCGTTTCTGGGAAAGTCTATTTCGATTTCTATACAGGGCTTACCATCTTCGTCTAATTCAGGATCATACAATCCACTGACCAAGAAGTTATTGCCGGTAACCAACAATGTGTTATTACCAACTATACGAACTTCGGAAAAAGGTAAGGCTCGATTCAATTTGTGGACTATGGTTTTATAGTCTACAATCTTTCCCTCTAGCCTGGTATAAATCTTATCCAGTCGTTCAATGATCTCGAAATAATTCATTAGCGATCACTTAAAAAGAATAAGTGCCATCAATACGGCCTGGCCGATAAATCCTACACCTATTGTAATGATATTTAACTGATCTCGCAAAATTACTGCCCGTGCAAATAAGAGTACTAAGCCGGCCCACAAAAAGAATATAATGTCTAAACTGGGTAGTTTATCAGTTAATCCTCCCATAATGGCCAAGAATGTTGGTATCGTTGCACAATGTAACACGATTGCTGCTAGCCAGCCCAGTGTATCTGCAGTTAGTTTCTTAAAGTGATCCATAAAAAATTTACGAATCATGGCGTACAATCTCAGAAGACTAAATTCATTGAAACTCATACTATTCCTTATAGAAAATGTGTTGACCTATTTGAGCAAGTTTTTCTTTATGCCAACCTGGGTTGATGTTGGCAGCGTGAAAATATAACGCTTGATTTAAGCTGGGCAATCTAAAGTTTTCCAATAAAACTTTTTTGGCCACTTCGGCACTTTCTGCGTACATCTGTGGGTAAACTGGGTGTGTTCTAAAATTGTTTTCACAGGCCCAAGAGAATTGGCAAATGACTTTTTCGTACATTATGTTCTTTTGGTAAACAACCCCACAAACACCAGTGCCAAATCTGCCACTGTTAACGCGGTTCATAGTGACCTGTGCAACCGCAACCTTGCCTTCAAAAGGCTCACTACCGGCTTCCCAGTAGATGTTCTTGGTTAAACAGTCGAGTTGTTTAGTACGTTCTGCAGCAGTTACTACAGCAGCGTCCTGATGAGACATCGTCTCACGTAAATGATTCAATTTGTTTTCTGTTACTGCTACTAGCACACTGGAGCAAATAAAAAATCCAATGGCTAACAAAAGTAATTTGGTTGAAAGAATCACTCGATTATAATAGATAGTTGATACAGCTGACGCCATATTTTTCCTTTCTTTTTTTCGGAGTGTAATTTATATACCGTGTAAAAAACAGAGTTAACTGCTAACTTTACTAGTAAACATACACTATTATACGGGTAAAATCAGTATAAATCAACTGATTTGAAGTATTAAATCAAATTACACCGTTTATTTTGACACCAGCGTTGCTTAAAAGCGATGTATTTCGGGCTTGATCCAAAACTGCTTTTAACGTTTCGCCGGCAACGTTTGGCTGACTCATTCCGCGCAACATAAGGTCTGTGCCTATGTTTCCTTGGTCTGCTGCATAGTAAGGCAAGGTGCTTACAAAATTTAACAATAGGCTATTATCCCTAACTGAGCTAATAGCCAAATTAGCACGATTATAGTTTCTATGTTCGGTTGCAATGTGACTGCAAACATCAGCATAGTTACTGTTAATTTGGTTAACAATAGCCGGCAAATTTCCGCTGGTGTTGGCTGCAATTTCGGAAATTAAACTGTAGTAAGACTGTTCTGCATCCAACAGTTGTTGACTCCAATATTCTCCGACACCTTGATTTTCGTTATCAGTGTTGCTCAAACTTACCTGTGCAGCCAATCTGCTGATTTCGCTTAGGCTATCTCTAATAACTGGACCGTAATAGGTATTGTACAAATTGTTGATACCGGCATTGACTGCGGTCATTGAATCTGTCAAATATCCCGAAGCAGTACCAATTACATCTAGCATTGTGACCGGAGCGTTGTTAACTCCCAATGGCAAATAACTACGTAGGCTTTCTAATATAGAAGGATTGAGTAAACTGGTATTGGTAGTCAATGCTTCAATGTTTCCGGTTATTTCAACTTCAAGAGTTCTTAATAGTGCTGCCACATCAGATCCAACTTGATAGGTAAAATTTGGTGCTTTTGAATAAATGTCTGCACCAACTTCTGCCATATCGTTAAACAGACTATCATTAGGTAATCCACTGGCAGCTGAAATTGAACAGTAATCCAATGGCGATGTCAAATTTGGTACTGAAGTTTCCAGTACACCTTGAATAGTGTCTAAATCATTTGGGTTAGTAATTTCGCTTAGTACGCTGGCAATAGTGGCAGTGTATATGGGATTTGCTATATCTGCAAAGTTTACACCTGCACTCACCAAGTTGTCGGTCAAATTTCCGATTGCACCTAAGCCGGTATTGATCATACATCGTGCTATTCCGTTGGGAGTTCCGAATGTACCATTGGGAATATCGCCAACCAAAAAGCCCATATTTTGAAATGCTTGTACCAGTGCTTTGCTGTTTTCGTATTTGTAAAATCCTTGAGTGATTAGATCTTGATAACTGTTAGCACCAAAATATTGTAAATTGTGCAATTCTGCAGTCTTTAATGCGGAGGTATAATCATTGGCGGTGGTTACCCAGGCCAATACTTGATTGTAAGCATTTAAGAAATAAAATATGTCAAAGTAATTGCTACCAGTGGCTCTGGTTAACTGAAGATCCACATAGTAGTGAAAACTACCAGGCATATCAGTATAACTGTCAGGCATAACACTGGTAATAGCAGGGATAGCAGTATTGGCGCCAAATGTAGTTTGTGTCGGATCTTTCCAATACTGTCTAAAATAACCAGTTAAGAAAGGTTTATATGTTTGACTACGGCCGTTTACTTGCACAAGATATTCACCGGAATTTAATTGTTCGGCCACTAAACTGCCTTGTGCACTTAGACTGCCACTGTACAATCCACTGTTTTCTCCGAGATCACTCGGAGCAGACGATCTAGAAATATTTTCTACAAAGTTCCCCCAAGACTCAGATCCAAATGTTGCAGGCTCTGCGGCAGTAGTAAGACCTTGACCTACTAGTGGTCCATAGTTTGTTGTCATGATCCTGTAGTTCCTGTAGTGTCCCAATTGGTGCCATCGGCCGCAGTACCGCCAAAGATATTTGGCCCGTAATAGCTAAATGTGTGAGGAGCGATTTGACTTCTAGGACCCAGTAATATTTTTTCATATCTGGGAGTGTCGTCGGGCCCACAGTCGGGGGCAAGTCTGTACAGATATACATTTTCACCTATGCTAACAAAGCCGACACCATTCAAATTTGGTGCAATGTCACCGCGGTCCGGTGTTAGTATGCCAGCACTAATAAACTGATTCATTGCGGCCAAAAACTCTTGATTAACAAATAGTGCTGGACTAGTGCCCTGCATTAAAAAGTTAGCAAGAGCCAACTGCAACGGACTCATACTACTGATGACTTTGGGAGTTAGGCCTGCATAGGCCTGAGGTATGCTGGTTGTGGTCATTTATTTTAACCTAACTGCAGATAGTATGCCACCGCCTACTAATACGTCAGTACTTGCACTCATAACCATATGCCCGCAAGCAGCAAAACTGGTCTTAATAATCGGAGGCTTCCCATTAACTTTTATATCTCTGGGCAAACTCAGTGTGGGTCCAGTTAGGTGTAATCCTGTAAATGGTGCGTGGGGAGTATACAAGCATCCGTCTAATGCCACCGGTCTACCGTTGACTCTGACATCTGTACTTACAGGGGCCGTCAATAGTCCGCCTGCACCTACAACGTCTCCTAGTCTTGCAATTCCTGGCATAATTTAGTCCTTATTTAACAATAGGACCTTTACTCATAGTTTGTATACCAGTTGTGGTCTGCAAGTAATGATCCTCTAATGCTTTGATCGTAGTACTGTGCATCATAACGTGCTCAGCTTTTAGCTCTACATTTTTATTTATATCAGCAGAAAATAGGCTCTGGATCAAGCCTAATCCTTGATTACTGGGCATTACTGTACAGGGCTTATGAATGGTCCACCCGAATCCAGTTTGATCTACAATTTTTGCTACGATCTCGTCACCATTGACCAGTTTGAACGCAACAATCTCCCCTACTGCATAGTTTGTCTTATTGATTAACATTTAGTTTTGCCTTGATTTCTTCTTCAGTTAGTTTTGATAGGCCTTGGAATCCACCTTCTACAAATAGGTTGGTGCCTTGATAAATTTGTGGTACAGTTCTGTGTCCCTGTGTTAAAATAAATTCCCGTGCTTCAGGAACTTCATCTATTTTGATTTCTTCAAATGCAATATTTTTCTTTGTGAGTAAATTTTTTGCTTGAGTGCAAAAACTGCAATTGTTTTTTGAATATACTGTCAACATTATAAACTAAATCCTTTGAATGTATCTGTATTTACATCTTGTTTAGTACCGCCAATAATATATGAACTGATTTCTGTTTCTTGTGGTGCCACTTGAACATCTGCTCCGGCAATCCATTTGGCAGTCCAAGGCAAAGGATTAGATCCAGTTTTAATACCGCAACTGAGTCCTACCGCAGTCATACGCTTACAGGTCAACCAGTCTACATAGTCACACAACAACTGTGTGTTAAGACCAATCATTGATCCATCTTTGAACAAATAATTTGCCCAGGTCTTTTCTTGTTCTGCGGCCTGCAAAAACATTGCTTCGCATTCTGCTTTGGTTTCTTCTTTAAGACGTGCAAAGTCAGGATCATCACCTGGCAATAGTTTAATCAACATCTGTGTACTGCCAAGGTGTACATTTTCGTCTCTGCAGATCAATTTGATAATCTTGGCATTGCCTTCCATCTTTTTAAGTTCAGCGAATGCCCAGCTACACGCAAAGCTCACATAAAAACGAATACCTTCTAGTGCGTTAACACTATTGATGGCCAACCATAACTTGCGTTTGAGTTCGTAGTTACTGATAACCATTTCTTTGCCATTGATAGTGTGTGTACCTGCACCTAACAAATTGTAGTAGCCACCGTAGGTAATAACATCGTCATAGTAACGACTGATGTCTCGTGCACAGTTGGCGATTTCTTCAATTTCCAATAGGCCATCAAACACTTCACTGGGATTGTTATAGACATTGCGAATAATGTGTGTATAACTACGACTGTGAATTGTTTCGTTAAAGCTCCAAGTTTGAATCCAAGTTTCTAATTCTGGAATACTTACAAAAGGCAAGAACGCTAGGTTTGGACTGCGTCCTTGCACACTATCTAATAGAATTTGTCTTTTCAAATTACTAGTAAAAATATGTTGCTCAAATGGAGTTAGTTCTTTGAAGTCTTTGGCATCTCTCAATACATCAACTTCTTCAGGTCTCCAAAAGAATCCCAACTGTTTATCTGTTAGTTTTTCAAATTGTCTATACTTTAATGTTTCATATCGTTGTAATGTCACTGACCCTGACGGATCTAAAAATGCCAATGCTTCTGTATGCTTCTTTTTATTATTAATATTAAATACGCTCATTTTTTTACCTTGTTAAATTACACAACTATCACAATCTTCTTGATCGACTATTTCAGCAGGAATATCTTGTTTGGCTGACATTTTGTCTACATCTATCTCGCCCTGCTGATCATTTGTTTGGAAGTAATAAAGTTGCTTAGTACCATACTTATAGCACATGATCAGGTGCTTGAGCATTTCACTCATAGGGATTTTTTCATCTTCATAAAATCTTGGATTATATGAAGTGTTGACACTAATGCCTTGATCAATATACTTTTGTAATATTGCACAAATTTTCAAATAGCCTTCTGGCGATTTTTGATCCCATAACAATTCATATTTGTTTTTAAGTTTACGATACTCAGGGACTACTTGTCTTAGAGCACCGTGTTTGCTTTGTTTAACACTTACATAACTACGTGGAGGTTCGATACCATTTGTAGCGTTGCTGATCTGTGCACTGGTTTCTGCTGGCATCAGTGCCATTAGTGTAGCATTACGCTGACCAGTTGTTTTGATTTGTTCACGCAACTCTGCCCAAGGCATACGCTCCTGATGTGGCACTAGCTCGTCTACTTCACGCTTGCGAGTATCAATAGGCAGTCTACCATCTGCAGACTTCAAATCCTTCCAACGACCGCACGCACCTTGTTCGGCGGCAAGATCGGCACTTGCTTTGATAAGATAATAACTCCACGCTTCGGCGTACTCATCTACCAATGCTAGTGCAGCTGGATCACTGTAGCTAACACCATTCTTAGCCAAGAAGTAAGCAAAGTTAATAATTCCCACTCCCAAGGGACGGAATTCTTGTGTGCTCAACTCTGCCGCACGAATTGGATAGTTTTGATAACTTAACAATGCATCTAATCCGCGAACCGCCAAACGGCAAATTCTTTCAAAGTCTGCGGGCGCTTTGACATTGCCCCAGTTAATAGCACTGAGTGTACATAATGCAATACGTCCGTTTTCATCATTAATATCAGTTAATGGTACAGTAGGTAAATCAATTTCACTGCAAAGGTTACTCATCTTGATAGGAGCAACTTCTTCTTTGAAAGGACTGTGTGTATTTGCGTGATCCACATTCTGCAAATAGATACGACCAGTGTCTTTGCGTTCTTGCATAAATCTACTGAACAAGTCAATGGCCTTGACTGTTTTCTTGCGCAATTTGGTGTTACGCTCTGCACGTTCATACAGTTCTTTGAACTTGTCTTGGTCATTAAAAAACGCTTCATATACTTCGGGAATATCGTGTGGGCTAAACAAAGTGATGTCGCCGCCTGTGATCAATCTTTCGTACATTAGTTTATTAAACTGTACTCCGTAATCCATATGACGCACACGATTGTCTTCAGTTCCTTTGTTGTTTTTAAGAACCAACAAATCTTCAACTTCCAAATGCCACAAAGGATAATACAATGTAGCCGCACCATTGCGTACTCCGCCCTGACTACAACTGCGTGTTGCTGCTTGGAATAATTTGAAGAAAGGTGTTACACCCGTATGGTATGCATCGCCGGACCTGATAGGCGATCCCAACGCCCGAATTCGTCCTGCACCGATTCCAATACCAGCTTTCTGGGAGACATACTTAACAATACTACTAGCAGTAGCATTAATACTATCAAGGCTGTCATCAGCTTCAATAAGAACACAACTACTAAACTGCTTTTGCGGAGTACGTACACCAGCCATGACCGGAGTTGGTAAACTAATATCGTGCGTGCTAATTGCATCGTAGTATTCCTTAACATATTGTAATCTTACTTCCTTGGGATAGCTTTGGAATAATGTGGCTGCAATTAGTACATAAGCTACTTGGGGTGTTTCTTTAATTTCTCCTGTAACACGATTTTGTACAAGATACTTACCTCGCCATTGTTCCATTGCAACGTAGGTAAAGTTTTCGTCTCGCTCGTGACGTATGAAACTATTGATCTGTGTCCACTCATCCGTATTGTAGGCGGCGAGAAGGCCCGTATCGTAAAATCCAGACTCCACATTCTTTTTAACTATATCTAATAGAGCCGCCGGGGTATAATCGTTATAGACTTCTTTGCGTAGATGATAGTTAATTAGTCTACCAGCAACATACTGATAGTTAGGAGTATCTTCGCTGATCAAGTCAGCAGCTGATTTGATTAGTGTTTCTTGAATATCTGCAGTTTTAATACCGTTGTAAAACTGTATGTGGCTTTTGATTTCTAATTCGCTTGCGCTGACTCCGGTAATATCCTTGGTTGCCCAAAATACCACTTTATGTAATTTCTCTAGATTTAACGGTTCTTTGTTGCCGTCTCGTTTTGTAACTTGAATGGGTGCTGTCATTGATTTCTCTTATTGTATTTTTTCTAAATTTAGATCTTCGGCTGTTACCAAAGATACCAACTGTAACTCTTTTGCAATTTGTGTAGTATTTACAACCTCGTCGTGTATATAATTAAGCACATATTTTCCTTGCTCAACAAATACTAAATTATAGTGTTCTTTGGTTTCTGGATCATTATATACTCTTATTTCTAAGTCAGGCTGATGGCTGCTCAAGTACAAAGTATACACTATTCCAAGTGCTTTTGCAAGATCACAGTAATAATTTTCGTAAATTAATTCCCAAGGTCCGGGCCATTCACCAATATTATCGGTGTATAAGTAGTGTGCTACATAGGGTGCGTAGCTCCAAAGGTGCTGAGTATCTTGTACTGCTTCATTAAATGATTTTTGGCTAATAGATTTTCGAAAATCCTGCCAACAACGAAGCCTCTCGTCTGGTAGTAGATTCCACATATTTGTTTGATTTGGTAGAGATTAAAAGGATAAAGTATTGAAACTGGTTTTCAGTGTAACATTGCTACCAGTGTTGGACACATTGGCATAAATCCTTACACCGTGACCGACCATAGTATAACCAACGCTAATTCCGCAGTTGCCGTTAACTGTTTGGTTTTGATCGTCAGCCGAAACAACACCGTTACCATTATTTAGAATAGTGTATGTTCCTGCAGTTAATGCAGAGCCATTGGTTGCTGCCCAGTTCATAATGATAGATGCAACATTACTGCTGAATGTGCCGCCTAATACGGAAACATTAGTGCTGTTATAAGTGATAGTTTGAGCTTGAGTTTCTCCGCCCATATACAAAATGTCGTGCTCAGTTAAAATTCGTGTGTTACCAACCTGCGGTGCACCTTCTGCTAATGTACCATTACCGATGTGTAGTTCTTGAGTGTCAACACTCCATCCCAATTCGGCGCTGGCTAACTGTGGTAGATCTTCCGATAATCCTCTGCGTGCTTTAACTTGACTTATTTGTACAATTGACATAGTTATATCATTCCCTATAACTATATTTAGTTTTTAAGATAGTACATCTCGACTCGCTTGAGCCACTCTTGGGACCAGAACTCAAATTCTTCGCCTTCGATTATGAATTCTTGATACACTGGTGTATCAAACACACCTGGAGCAAGTTGCGCAGGTTGTACACACATTAGGATAACGCCCATATTGATTTCAGTATTGTGCATATGATTATGTGCCATAGCATATGCAGCTAGCTGAATAAAATAATCGTCAATCCACTCGCGTTTTTTGGGCTTATTTGTTTGTTTGAAGTCTAAAATTGAGGGTTTTCCTTGCCATAAACCCACACAATCTGTAGTACCAGCATATAGCCCACTGTAGTATAAAGGAACCTCTACACCCCAGAATTCTGTAACATTTACTAGCCCTTGTCGTATAACACTATCAGCCATACTATGACTCTGTCGGCTATAAGGATTGGTACCTGGCTGATCAAATAAATCGTCTTTGATATAATTTTCCAGCCACTTGTGCATACGTGTTCCGCGGCCAGCAGCTTCAGTGGTAATTTCTTGCGCTTTGGCTTCACCTACACGTTTTTTCCAGTTCCATAAAGCCTGTTTCTTTTCTTCAGATTTAGTAGCATCGAGTATGGTTGTAACAGAAGGTACTTTGCTGCCGTCAGGGGTACAGTAGTGACGTTTACCTTCAATGGTAGTTCTGCTCATTGGTGAGTAATTGAATTTAGATAGTAACATTTTATTTTGTTAGTTAGTTTTATACACTAAAGCTGCTGCCGCAACCACAAGTGCTGGTAGCATTAGGATTGGTTATAACAAAACTACTGCCCATTAAATCTTCTTTGTAATTTATAGTAGCGCCTTCTAGATATTGCATACTGATCGCATCTATTAGCAATGTAATAGATTCTTTTTGAATAACAAAATCATCGTCATTGGCTACTTCATCAAAAGTAAATCCGTACTGGAATCCGCTGCATCCGCCACCTTGAACAAAAGTTCTAAGTTTAAGATTTGGATTACCTTCTTCTGCAATTAAATCGGCAATTTTTGCAATTGCACTATCAGTTATCGTAAGTTGATCCATGTTTTTTCCTATAATCTGCTATTGCGGCTTTTATAGCATCTTCTGCCAGAATTGAACAATGAATTTTAACAGGAGGCAAAGCAAGTTCTGAAGCGATTTCGCTATTTTTAATATTGCCGGCTTGATCTAATGTTTTCCCTTTGACCCATTCCGAGACCAAACTAGAACTGGCAATCGCACTACCGCATCCGTAGGCCTTGAATCGAGCATCGCTAATAATACCGTTTTTGTCTACTTTAATTTGTAGTTTAAGAACATCGCCGCAGGCCGGTGCTCCCACCATACCTGTGCCTACATCTTCATCGTCCTTGGCAAAGCTACCCACATTGCGTGGGTTCTCGTAATGATCAATGACTTTCTCAGAGTAGGCCATTAATTGTATCCTTGACCTTCGACGCAGGCTTCGCATTCACATTCGGTACAGTAATCGCAGTTTTGGCAACTGTGCCCGCAATGCTGTTTACAACTACATTTACAATTGTAAGTGTATCGTTTGTAATTTTGAAATTCATATGTGTCGTTTGTATCGTCGTTCATATTATATCCTAAAACTTTCTCCGCATCCGCAACGGTCTCGCTCATTGGGATTTGAGAATTCGAATCCTTCATTAAGTCCGTTTTTAACATAGTCCACTGTGGATCCTTTGATGTAAACACTATCCTTGGGGTCTACTAAGATAAAAAATTCAGGATATGTGATACGTATTTCTGGACCAGAGTTGTTGTTCTCAGTAACGTATTCTAACACATAAGCAAGTCCAGAGCAACCGGTGGTTCGGACTCCGATTCGTATACCTACAAAGTTTTTTTTATTTAATAAATTTCGAAGTTTGGTGACTGCTGACTCTGTAAGAGTTATCACGATGTTACTGTCTTCTTTGCATTGCTGATTTAGCCATTCCGGAAACTACTGCTTCAGGATTGTCTACTGCACTGGTGTACTCTTCGGGATTGGTAACCGACGGAATACTACTGGTATTGAACTGTACCATATCAGTGGTTATTTTTTTAATTAAATTTTTAACAGCTGGTTCGTCTTGATTGGCAGAAATCAAATCATCGTAAGTAAAGCCAGATAAACCGCTGTTATTGATATAACGCAAAACCAAAGCAGTCGGTACTTCGGGTTTGAGATTGTGTGTTTTAATTTGGCTCTGTAATAAACTCAATGCTGTTAATATATTTGGATCTGAATCTGCATCCGTGTCAAAGTCCTGATTTGTGGGATCAGCAAGACTGTTGTCTTCAAATGCAAATTCACTTAAACGCATTAACGACGCTCTCTGCCTAAATCTTCTGCGCCACCTGCGGCTGCATCAGTTGCATCGAATCCGTCTGCTTGATCTAAGTCATTTTCTTCAGGAGCAGGTAATGCACCAGCTGCACCTTCGGGCGGCATACCGCCACCCATATCCATTGATTGACCAACATCTTCGCCAGCCAATTGACGTGAACCTTGATCTAACGCATCACGAGCAGTATTCAAACTATCCATTAGACCTTGTAGTGCACTGGTAACAGTATTCTTGAAACTGTCAGCCTGTGGTACACCAACTTGATCGCGGATAGTATCCAGCAATGGTGGTAATTGTTCGTTAAGCATTTTGCTAGCGTCAGTGATCATATCCTGAACACTATCAACCATGTCTTTGGCAGCCAATACTGCTTCGGCGGTTTCTAGCTCGCCTTCCATCAATGCATAGTTTTGCTTCAAGTAAGATTTAAGTCCTTCTTGAACCATTAACATTTCCATATATTTAGGATTGCGTTCAGCACTATGAGCTCCATAGCTTTGACGAATTTTATTTAATTGTTCACTGATAGCAGTGCTCAATCTTTTTGCTTTGCTAAGTGACATATTATCATAGTCAAGGGAAAATCCGAATCGACTCTCCATAACACGATTATATTTTTTAGCAGTTACTGGGGTTAGCTCTTTAAGGTTCATAATATCTGATTCCAAAGTTTTATATATTTAGCAGACTTTAATCTTTTTTCCAATTCTTCTCTAGCAGTTGCTAGGCGAGACTTGGAGTCTGACAGTTTAATTAGCCATAAATCACGCTGAAATATGTCTGTTTTTTTAGATTTTTTATATATTTTTTTAGTATACAGTTCGTACTCGTCGGATAGTTTTGCCACTGTTTGGTCTTTTAATAAAATATCGTCTGCAGCTTTATAGTACTTAAATTTTGTAAACACCGCATAAAAAACTGCGGCCTGTTGACTATAAAAAATATGTATAACTTTATCGTCTTTGGTAACACGCCATTTGTGTTTGTCTAAATGGCATATTTCATAATCTGCTAATATCCAGTTGTATTTGTCCATTTGAACAAATATAGGATACACACTGGCACGACGCATTATTGCTAATTCATCTTCTGCCCAAGCATCGATTTTGCTCATAGCAAAATCTACTAAGCGTTCACCCAGTTCTTTTTTTGTATACGATTTTGCCGTTTTCATGTTTTCTTGTGAGGAGGTCTTTATTGACTAGTTGATTGGCGATTATCTGCTGGCGTTCAGATAAGTCAGATTTTTCAATTATAGGTGTAGAATCGTCGAATTGAAGCAATACATCTGCTTCTTCGTTACTAATTGCAACAGAAGGTCTGTTAACCAATTCGATTATTTTCATTTTATTTCAAGTAGTTTACTAACAGGGTAATTATGCCCGCAATCAATACTCCCACAACAGAAGTGAAAATTGCAATTAGTTGTTTATCCGAAGAGTTTGATTTATTAGTGATAGAATCCCTAATGGCAATCAAATGTTCTTCGACAGCATTTAGACGTTTGTCCATTGAGTCTAGTTTTTGTTCCAAAGAATTATACCTTTCAGCGCAAAGTTCCACGTGCGCCTCCAGATTTTTCTTTTCTATATCCGTAGATGATGACATATTTTATTTGCTTCATATTATGCGATGCAATTTCCAGTGTAAACTTATTCTGAGCCATAAAGAAAAACCATAAGGGGTGCCGTAGCATCTAAGTTATTTATGCTGTCAGTGTACATCAAAATATATGTTTTTTAAGGTGCCTGTCCCAAAAAATATAGGCAACATAAAGCGTGCAGTTTCTTCCAGTCCCAATATAATAGGAACTTCGGTAAAATCTTTTTCTAATTCTTCTATGTTATAAACATCAGTTCTGCCGCCTTGAAAACTAAAATACCACATTTTATGTTCACCTTGATAAAATTCACCAAATAAAGGATTATAATCGTCTAAATTTAATACAATAGACTCAACTGGTTTTATAATTTCAGGTTGTGTTTTAAGGCCCAATACTTGTAATACTGTTTCCCAGTTACGTTGTTGATCTCTATCAGTTCCTGTACCCCGAATTTGATAAGTTGGGGTTATATCCACTAGCGTAATACATCTGAATATAGGGGTGTTTTCCATCAAGTATTTATAGGTCAAAAAGAAAGGCAACTAAAAGTTGCCTTGTCTTCGTGTTTACAGAGTAAACTACTGATTAATTACCAGCTGTTGTAACAAGTTTCAAGCCAGGGGCTGCAACTTTGATACCAGTGTAGTTATAACCATTACCGTCAACTCCAAGAGCAACGATGTTAGCTTGAAGATCAGTTGCATTCCATGAACTGTCTTCGATCAATACGCTGATCAAACCTTGTGTAACACCACCGATAGCTGCACTGTCAACTTGATAAGCCAACAATGTGCTGTTAACACCGATAGTACGCAAAATTGTTTCAACTGCTTGACCTGTACCAACTTGTGATGTCATTGACACGTTACTGTTGATAGTGAATGCTTGTACTGGCTTACCAATACCTGTGCTAACAACATAACCCAATGTACCAGCTGCTGAGCTGAAAGCTTGACCGCCGCTGCCAACGTTCTCTACGTTTTGAGCATTACCATTAATTCTTGTAAATACTGCCATTTTGTTTTTCCTTTAATAAAATCTGCGACCTAACGCATAAAATTATTTATGCCTAGTGTTATTTTTTCCAGGCCTGCCCAGCACTAAAATTCTCTTTACTGAACTCAATTCTGTCTACTAGTTTAACTGCACCGCCGTCGTGCCCGATAGCAACAAACCCTTCGGGTTTTGTAATTTTATAACCTGTATCTGTTTTAATAAAGGTGCCAGCAATGCTTTCAATTTGACGTAGTTTGTTGATAACTAAAAGCTTTAGTTCAACAATACGTTTGTACATTGCCAATATTCCTAATAGGGTATTACTGTTGTCAGCAATAAACTGCTCTTTTTCCTGTATCTTTTTGATACGGTCTTGTGCAGCTTTGCTTTCGGGTCCGCCTTTTAATTTTGCGATTTCAGCTTCTTGCTTGCCTTTGTAGTAGGTAAGAAACTGTTTCAAAAACTCTGTAGGTTCTCCTACTTGATCAACTCCGCCTCGTACTAAGTTATTGATAAAAGGCTTGATATGTTTGGCAAACTCTGCATTTTTGAGAATAATGTCAAAATTGGATTTATTAATCTTTTTCAACGTGTTGGCACTTTGAATTAATCCTGCACGTAGTAAACTGTTTTCTTCTGGAGTTAAACTAGCTATACCTGTATAATCGTGGTAAAAAGCGTCATCAAACCATACATTTTTGCTTTGATTCAGGCCAGCTACACTATAGCCGTATTGTGCAGTCATATTGGAAATTTCGCTACCTTCGTAACTAGTGTGAAACACAATACCAACTTTTGCACTCATCATACGTCGAGCTAAATCACTGCTCTTGGGTACTGCGTAGGTAATAGTATTAGGTTGAAATACAATACATTCTTCGTTGTTGATTGTAGCAGTTTGCAGGTCACCTTCAGTAAACATCAGGTCACCTTTAATAACACCGCTAATACCAAGACTGGGCAAGTACTTCAAACACAATTCTAATTTTCTTGCAAGGTCGGGTTGCTCGCCATACCAGTTTTTAATATCTTTAGTTGACTTGCACAACTTGGCTTCACCTTTGGCAAATACACTTTTAGTGCCTACAAAAAATTTACTGTCAGCAGGATCTAATCCACAATGTATAGCAGGAGCACCGTCCCACTTGACTGTGACTTGGCTGGGCTCGCCTGTGCCTTCGCTGAGCATTTTGCGCAATGCTTCAATATAGTTTAGTGCTCGTTGTGCACCAAGAAATCCTTCATTGAAGATTAAATCTTCAAGATGTTCCAAGTGTGTTGCTTTGTCCTCAGCGGATTCCAACAACTGCCATTTGGGTTGTAGATTCTTTATTTCAAATAGTTTCATTCTGAGTAACCTTGAGTAAAGTTGGCCTGTTGGTCAAGGAATGTATCCAGGGCCGCGTCAACTTTTCTACGATTCTTGTGATTGATCCATTCGCCCATTCCGCCAAGTCTGTAAACAGCTCCTTGGAACTTGATCATTATAGGATCTTGATTTACAATCTCTACACCAGGTGCAAGTTTATGTGCGGCTGCTGGTGCCGGTGGTTCTTGTGCGGCCGCCGGCTCTGCGGGAGTATTTCCTGCTATCTGACTCTTAACTTTATTGGCCAGTGATTTTTTTTGACTATATTCTATATCATCCGAGCGGTTGCCAGTTTGTGTATCTACTATGGCTTTATAGATATAATTTTTAATGGTATTACCGTCAATGGCAGTTAGTGTTCCTTCATAGGGCGGAGCACTTGTTCCGTTGTTTAACCAACGACCCAACCATCTATTAAGTTGTTCGCCGTAGACTGCAGGATCTTTCATATCATATCCAGCGGCAGCTAATTTATTATCAATCTTGTCCCATTGGTCTATTGCAGACTGTACAACAGGACTGTGCTTTGCTTGAGATTGTTTGACTCCTTTAATTGCACCTTTGATGCCGCCCCACAATCCTTCATTAACGATTTCATTGACCTTCATTCTTCATCCTTTTAACGCCTCTGTTGAACTTGTCAATATCCTGTGTGCGGATACTATTAAGTAATTTGCGTTCAAGTTCTTCAGCCTGTTCTTGAGTGTAGTTTTCTCTGATAAATGTCATGAGATTAATAGCTCCCTGAATAACATGGTTGGCACGACTTTCCACAAGATTTTCTCTATCTTTGTGTAAGCGTAGACTTTCCAGTTCTTCAAAAAGACTGCGTGTTTTTTTCTGCAAGATTAGCTCCGAAGTATGTTATATTTATTCGGATTTGTTTTTTAGGCCTGCTAACATCTGCTTGAGCATAGTACCGTCAGCTTGTGCTCTAGGTGCACCGCCGGGTGCAATATCTAACGGATCACGTATACCTTCTTTGAGTCTAGGCTTGTCCCAAGGTACAGTTTTAGAATCGCCGCCTTCCACTGTACTTTTTGCTTTGATTTGACTCATTACACTGCCAACTTGGGGTCTTAAAGAGCCAGGAGTGCCTTGTGCTTCCTCGCCAGGGTCTGTGATACGTAAACTCTCAATATCAAAGTCTAAGTCCACTTTTGTGCCTACCCCACTACTGCTACGAGTTTTCATCAATTGTATTTGATAACGTCCACGTTCACGCATTGCACGACTTGTAAAAATACCAAACACATTATCAGCAGTATTAATCTTAGAGATACCACCCGAAATATGACTATGGTCAAATTCAATTTCTTCAACTGCACTACGATTCAACTGACTAGCAGTGATCATCAATATATTAAATTCTCTGGCTAGGTTACGCAGTTCTTCTGACACATACTTGTCTTTGACAAACAAATCATTGGGGCTAACTTTGGCACTAACTGGCATAACCAAATCCAAGTAATCCACCATAATAAAATCTGTTTTGCGTCCTGTTTGTACTTCTAGTTCTTTCAAATATGCACGAATTTGATTAACATTACTTTGTGCTGGCATATACTTGATACGCAGATTGCCGGACTTTTTACCAACCATCTTGAGTTTTAGTTCCAATGTATCTAAGTCTTTGAAAATCTCTCTTGTGCTGATATTGGCCACCATACTGTCCATACGCATTGCACACAGTTCTTCACTGAGCTCCAGTGTTAAGAATACACCATTAAGTCCTTGTTGTATCCAATTGATAGCAATATTCTGCATAAACAAACTCTTACCAGAACCACTTCCGCCTGCAAAGATGTTTAGCTCACCCCTGTTCATACCACCAAACAATCGTTTGTCCATGGTAGGCCAGCCTGTGCTGATTTGTCCGTTGTTGCTTTTGATCTTTAACAATCTTGCACGGGGATCTTCAAAGTAGTCAGTGCCCATATCTTTTGTAAGGCTAATCTGTACTGCATCTTTGATAATCTTTTCTACTGGATCATACTCGCCCTTTTCCAACATATCTGCACATTTCAAAATTGCACGTTCAAGTTCTTGTTTCTTAGTAAATCCCTCAAACTCTCCCATAAACCAATCATAATGACTGTCTGTTAAACTGGGCACTGGTTTCAATTCCACTGATGTTACTGCAAATATTTGTTCTGCAGTTGGCATTGCTTTGTGTGCATCCACGTGCTCTTTGATAAACTTTGCAGCTGCTTTTAGACTACGATCAAAGTTTTCTGCATTATAGATATTTTGTACACGCACATAGCTTTCTGCTTTCTGTAACATCATTTCCAGAAACAAGCGTTGTAAGTCGACTGAATATTCTTTCATAGTAATTTTTTCTTCTTTAATTCAATTTTTAATCTATTGGTTTCCTTGGCATCAATTATTGTTTTTAACACAAACAATTTGCCATATCGTTGTACTGCTGCACTAACATCTTTGACATCTGGTTCCCACTCAGGAAAGCTAACACTCCATCCATACTCCAATGCATCATTGATTAACTTTGCACCAGCTCGGTCTCTATCAGGCACTACAATGACTTCTCGAGTTAGACTGTCAATAATATCTGCTTGTATTTCGTTGCATTCATTGCTTAATATTGCAACTCCATCAACTGCCATTGCATCAAATGGTCCTTCAACTACAATAACAAACTTGGCGTCTGGATATTGGCGATCTATATTAAACACATAGTTGGGTTCGTACTGACTAAAATATTTGGGCTTAACATAGTCTTCGAAGGTTCTGGCAGTATAGCCAATGACTTGATTATTCCAAGTAAAAGGAATAATAACACGTTTATTTAAGTTATGTTGTGCCTCAGGTGTCCACATTAGATTGTACTTGATCATATCAATGTGTCGGTCTGCGGCATAGATAACTGCTGAATGGTAATCCGCTGGCACATCGTACTCGTCGGTATTTTCTGCACTTAGTGTATAAAAGTTTTCCCACTTTGTAAAATTCATTGCCTCCGCTGGTAATGATTTTGGTTTGAACTCAACTTCTAGTTTTGCTTCTTCTACAAATGTGTCTGTAGGTGTTACCAAATCTTTAATACGAATAGCATCAATAACCAATCGTTTAACTTCGTTTTCGCTTGCACCTAACCAACTCAATAGTTTACGAAACTTATAAGTTAAATGGCGTCCAGGAACATAGCTGGCTTTATAGTTACAGTTGAAACAGTGATAGCTAATACCACCGCCGGGATTGGTGATCAATCCACCTCTACTACGTGTGTCTGCAGTTTCGCCGTTGTGATGACAACAGGGCGCATTGAAACTGATCCAACCACTTGTGGGATTTGTTTTTCTTTTGGGAGGTAGTAATAGCGTTACTGCATCGAGAATGGTATTAAACATTCTACACAGTATACGCTAAAACTTAAACTAAATCAATAGTTTTGACTGATATTAACCGAAATTGGCGTAAGTGGCCAATACGTTTGCCCAACCTTGATCTGTACGCAACATTGTAAATCCATAGACTTCTGTTCTACGTGCAACAGGAGTAGGAACGTTGGTATTCAACCAATTTACGTTGGCTGCTACACCATTGATCTGAACTGAACTAGGATAGTGTGGGCTAGCACCTTGTGGGATAACCACAACTGCAACTGTACTTCTCCAAGCAGTGGTTGCTACATTGGTAAAGTTAGCAGTAACATTTCCACCCAATGCATTTGCGTAGAATGTGCCGCCTTGGTTCATATCAAAATTAATAGTCCCAGTAGAACCACTGTTATAACTGATCAACTCTTGACTTTGTTGTAGAGTTGTAGCACCAGTAATAGTTAAAGTGCTTGCTGATACACTGGATGCAGAAACGGTACCATTTGCAGAAATATTTCCACTTGCAGAAATGTTGTTTAGTTTAATAGAGTCTAATGCAATATTAGGATCTGTAAATGCAATTGTGCCGCCACCAGGTTCTGCGGCATTGCTAAAGAAATACCAATTACCGTCAACGTGATTTCTTACCACACCAGTGTGTTGATAGATATTACCAGTACCGCCAACAAAGTGACTATACAAACCTATATCATAACTGTAAGGATATGCTGGAGTTGCAGTCAAATATACTAACGGAGAG
>Ga0208378_1000020_pt1 | contig 66601 bp, 93 predicted proteins | sample CryBogCBE24Aug09_FD_184556 | JGI IMG/M metagenome (GOLD analysis project Ga0208378, IMG submission 184556) | Freshwater microbial communities from Crystal Bog, Wisconsin, USA - CBE24Aug09 (SPAdes) (version 2) | ecosystem: Environmental > Aquatic > Freshwater > Lake | place: Crystal Bog...
GTCGCCAAACATATCAATAGCGGCATCAATTGCTGCACATATTGTGCTGTACAGAGGCATACCAACTAACCCGTGGAACATACCACCCATAACCAGTACCCCACTTAAGCGATGGAGAGCTGGCAGCATTTCCTTAGGATTAGTCACATTCATTGCGTGGTACATATTACGTACAAAGAACGAAGTCATGTTAACTGCATACATCTTAAACTGCCCAAGCGTTTTACCTACAAAGTTCTGCATATAGCGAGGACGGTTAAAGTTGTCGTAACGGCCTAGCAATTCTTGAGTGGTATCAATAGCTTTTTGTACCGACGCTTCGAAGTCTTTGGTCTTTTCGTATTCAAGCTCGAACGTCATCATGTAAGTCATTTCACGGCTAAGACGTTCAGCTCCGTTAAACAAAGCAGACATAACACGGGCAGTCTTTTGTAGTGCTGCACCGGCAACGCTCTCTGCAATATTAGACGGAGTACGGTTACGATTTGTAAGGATAGACGTATTAGTAGTTGTAGTAAGCCCTCTATCCACCGCCTCTTGGAATGCACGTTGGGCTAGATCGCTACCCCTAACAATCGAAGAAGAACCTATTGAAGGTGATGTATGGGTAACGTCTCCGTTAGCTTCTACTTTGTTAACCCCAACGGCTTTAAATATGTTAGCGTACTTGGCAAACTTCTTAGCGGCAGCGCCATAACCATACTGTTGGTTTAGTGTTGGCATAACCATGATGGGGACAGACGCAAGTTGCGTAGCTGCAGACGCTGCGCTGGTAAGAAGCCAGTAGTAAGCAAATTGGTTTATCTTCGTTGTTAAGAAGCCCTGCTCAGGAGGGTTCATTTCTTGCATAGCTCTTTGCTTGAACTCGTTTATAAACAGCTCATATTTAGCACGAGCTTGTGCGGGCATGCCTTCTAGGTTGTCACGACCGCTTTGCAATTCATTTTCTAGGTCAGAACCATAACGCAACTTAGCAGCTTGGTTAGCCATACGGGTTGCAGATACTTTAAAGTTGCGCAACACATCCGAACTGAAACCAGTTACTTTGTCAGCATGTAAGAATTGCTTACGGAAGCTCTTTTCTGGAAGAGTCATCAAGTACGTCTGGTATAACTGATCCTTAAGAGCTTCTTTATCAAAGTCCGTCTTTGCAGTAGCCGCATCGATTGCAGAGAACATATCAGTTAGCATCTTACTCTCGCCACTGAATTCGTTGCGCAATGCGCCCATGTTGTCGCCAGCTTTAAATATATCGCTCTTATTGTCTACGCCCAAATCTCTAGCACGTTTGAGCAAGAATAAGTTACGTGCAGTACCAGATTCGAATAAATAAAATTCTCTACCTTTAGGTCCGTTCACCCGCAACCAGTAGTTGCCTTCACGCATAAATGGAAAGTACTCACCCTTTTTATCCGCCTCTTCTTGCATTTGGCGAACCGCTGCCATCAACTTTCCTTTTGGCGTATTAGGGTCATTTATACTGCCTTCAATTTGCATCGAGTTGATTCTACGGTCAAGCAGATGTCTAGTTAATTCGTAGTTGTCTTTGTAGAACTTACGAACCATTTTATAAATATCATGTCCACCCTTAAACTCACCTAGCGCATCCCATTTTTTATAGACCTCTTGGATACCTGCAGTGCGAGTATCTATTTCTGATTGGGTAGCTTTACGGGTAGCTTCGTTTATGTTGGGGTCATTTAGAGTAGCCCTAAGGGAATTCAGTTGGCTATCGTTCTTAATAGCGTCATTAGCATTCGCATGTTCTACAGGACTTATACCTACTAGACGAGCTAAGTGCATGGCATCAGCAAGAGTATTCTTAGCATTTTTAGCACTACGAATAAACTTGCTTATTTGTTCAGCCTTCTTAGAAAAAGCCGCCCGCATATTGATACGCATTGCAGACATATGTTGGGTTGTATCGTCTATGCGTTTAAGCGCAGGTATCTTATCCCCCATCCAACGCACGATATCCACCGATTGCATAGCACCTAATAACTTAGTTATAAACGCATTACCCATAGCAGGGAGGCTGGCGTTCATTAAGTCATTAAAATCTTGTGCATTACGTGAACGTGCAAGGCCACCTAATAGCCCCGTCATTTCCGTAGCGTCTTTTGATAGCTCCAGCTTTTTTAGGTCCGCATCTACTTTTTCTTGAACCTTATCAAGTTTTTCTGCCGCACCTTCTACAGCCTTGACATCTTTAGGCGTATACTGCATCAGCCCTTCGGTAACAAGCATCAAGTCTTGGAAAGCGTTAACACTTCCTTCGGGCATACCGAATGCGTTAGCTAGCGCACGTACAAATTTAGTAAACAGATTCTTAAAGAACCCCGGCGCACCTTGCTTTGCTTTACCTTGGGTATTAGCTAAGAACTCTTGCACATCAGGCTCAGTCATACCATAGGCAACAAATTCTTTTAAGTCGTCTAATATGCCTACGCCGCCTTTTTTGCGAGCAGAGAACAATCTATCTAGTGCAGCAGGGACTTCTTGCCCCATCATTTTGGCTTCTGTATACGCTGCTGCCGTCTCATCGACGATATCTTTAAGCTCAGTTATTAACCGTTCAAGGCGTGGGTCTACTGGGAGTCCTTCTGCAACTGCTCTTTCGTATTCTGCAATCTGCTCAATGGTTGCACCATGCACGGCTTCATGCAGGAATGTTTTAAAGGTTAACCCGCCACCACCTTCAAACTTATCGCCCCGTAAAATCAAATACTTTTTGCCATCTTCGGTCGTAAAGTAAATACCGTTGGCGTCTTTAAACTTGTCTTTTAAACTTTGTCCGTCACGCAGGGAGATATCAGGTAAGTCTGCTTCTGATTGTGCAACTATGTAATTGACATCTTTTAGGAATGGTTTTAGGCGTTGGGCAAGAGTCCTTTCAAAAGCATTCCCGGTCTTTACTATATGATCTATAGCAGCCGTTGCGGTCTTATAAGCTGCAAGCCTAGCGCCCCTTACCAAATCTACTAACTGCGCAGCAAGAGAAACTCTATCTGATAATTTGGCGTTAGGTGCAAGTTCTTTTGCTTTCCGTTTACGTGGTGGATTATCAATCCTATGCTGTTCAAGAACCGTCGGGATATTTGCTTTTTTCTTAGCAGCGATACGATCCTTGGCTAGGGCTACCTCTTCTGGGGTTACATTATTTGCAGTCAGTGCAGCGGCAGCTTTTTCTTTTGCCGCTTTGTGAGGTCTTTGTGTAAGCTCAACCAAACCTTCAACCAGATTGTTACGTTGGGTTTTATTTGTTTTATCCCAAGAAGCAGCTTGCTCAAGGCTTTCGGCCTCTTCTAGATTGTTTGGTTCAACCGCAAGGTCACTTATTAGCTTGTCTGCGTATCGGCTTTCTGCATTAGCAGTCTTTGCTTGTGCTTTTTGTAACGGCGTTCTTGCTTTCTTTTCTACAACTGGCTCAGCTATAGCTGATTGAAATTTAGTACCGTTACCAAATGCCCAAACATCCCCACTTTTTTTGGCATATCCTTGCGCCATACTTGAAGACATACGTGGTCCAGTATCCATTACATTTCTGGCTACTAATGCTTCTCCGGGTTTTAAGGTACGTGCTTTTTTATCGAATTCAAATTTATCAAATAACCCATTCCTATCTAATTGAAACTCAGTTACGTTGTCAACTTTAGCGTACATGGGGTATACAACCCCACCAGTTACCCCAAATTCTGCGGTAGGGTCTCCTGCATAAGACGAAGCTATGTATGGGTTGTCTGAAGTAAAAATTGCATATCCGGGTCTCCCAGAAAACGGGTCAACTGCCCCACCTACTAACCCCCGATATAAAACTAATGGTTTACCCTCACTATCTACAGCTTTACTATTACCAAACCATTTTTTAGTTGATGGGTTTATTGCGGTTTCTGTGGCGGGAGCAACTTCTTCTTGTTGCGCATTTTTTGGTGTAACTTGGGCTACTGGCGGGGTAGCCGCAACTTCTTCTGGTGCGGTTGGTATTGCAGTTACTGGAGTTACCTCAGTTGTGGTTTCAGCTTTTTCTAGTTTAGCTTCCGCCTTCTTTAGCTCTTGTCTAGCCTTGTTAACTTCAACCTGCGCTTCTTTCTTAATTTCAGGCGTATCTGCTTCTACAAGCTTTATTTCAGCTTCTCTTAACTGCGCAGCTTTTGCATCTACTTCGGATACTTCTGGTGCTAATGCACTTGGCTGAAGTCCTTCTCCTTCATCAACCCGTCCAGCAGGTCCGCTAACGCTAGCCAATCGTTCAGGACTAAGTGCCTCAGGTCCTCCGGCGGTGGTTCCTCCATCGCTAGGCAATGAAACGCCTTGCTCACTTGTTCCGGTGTCAACTCTAGTAGGTGGTCTTCCATTTAACTCCCCTTCTAATCTTTGACGAGCCATCGCTACGGCGGTATCTTTAGGGATGCCATATTCCTGCTCAAGCTCAACAGCTAAATCTAGTACTGCCTTTTCATCTACTTTAACAGGAGTTTGTGGAATTGTCTGTCCTGCAGCTTGTGCTTGCCCTTGTTTCTCTGCCGTATCAAGGGGCATTGTAGGTATTGGTGTACCTGCAGCAGATTCTACCTTTGGTCCGGGCGGTGGCGCTGCTTGTTGCCCTTGCTGGGTAAATACTTCCTTACCCCCTTGAACTGTTGCACCTAAACCACCCCCAACAATACCAGCTTCCAACGCTTGCAATGCTAGCTCTTTTGGGTCTACACCCTTTTCTGTACCAACCGTTTCAGCTAATCCAGATGCAACTTCTTCGGCAGCTTCCGTACCAAACTGTATACCGGCCTCTTTAGCTATTCTCGTACCAGCAGTAGCCCCGGTTACGTGTTGTCCTTTTAACAACCCTTTAGTAGCAAATCTTTCTAGGTAAGTCTCAACCACGGCTCCGGCAGCGGAAGTGGCAACGTCGGCAACTGTTGCATCCTCTAAAGATTTTTTGTCGTTCTGGAGGCGGTTATTTAGTATTTCATTAGTACGGGCTGTTATATACGCAGGGCTAGCCACCATAGCAGCTGCCATATCTGGAGAGGAAGATATGATCCTTTCAGCAATAAACGGAACTAACAGAAGAGGTTTACCGGGCAATTCCCCCAATGTTGTGGTAGGCGCATAGCCGATATCTTTACCCCAATCTTTTAGGGACTTTGCAAAATCAAACAAAGGTTGTAATTGTTGTTTATTCTTTAAATCTTCTTCAGATACACCTGATATAGGAAGTTTAGATTCAAGATAGTCCCCAACATTTTCAGCTACTCTTGCTACACCTTCTACACCTTCACCAGCTAGACTAGCAGCTCTTGATGCTAGACCCATAAAAGGGTTTTGTGTTTTAGGCCCTTGTTGCGCACTGGGTTCTTCTACCTTAGGGATAACACCAAGCTCCTCAGGTGTGTATTCTTTTTGTTTGGTAGTTATACCAAGTTCTTCAGGGGTATATTCTTTTTGAGCTTGTATACCAAGTTCTTGTGGGGTAAATTCTTGTACCATCACCACCCCTTATTGTTGCACGTATTTGCCGTTTGACTGCAATATATATGTTACACCGTCTTTAATAAATGTAGGGGGTAGCCCGGCTGTTTTTTTGGATTGATCTTCCGCTGGTTTATTTTCCTGCTTTTGCTTTTTCCATGCTTCATTTGCTTCCCCAGTAACTTTATCAACTTGATCCGGGTCAGAAGCCAAAGGAAAGATACCACGATTTTCTAAATAAGACTTTACAAATTTTTGTCGAGCTAATTCTTCTGCCGTGTCTGCTCTATGTTCAGAACCGTAAATACTTGGGTGGGCAGCTCTAGATGCTTCCGACGTTGCCACAGCTATTTGTTGAGGGGTTAATTCTTTACCGCCGTTTTCAGCTTTCGCTTTTTCTAATTGCGCTTTAAGCTGTATTTGGAACTCAGTATTATTTTTATTATATTCTGCGAGTGCCATAGCAGACTGGGTATGTTCTTTAGCCGCACCCATTGTAGCACCAGCATGGATTTGAGCTGATTTAATAGCAGCTTCCGCAGCGATTCTAGAACCAAGAGCTTTCTCGAGACGATCCAATTCTTTGTTGTAGTCTTCGTTAGCATTCTTAACGATATCGGCTTGGGCTTTATAGCTCATATTACCAACTTCAAACTGAGCCTTAGCAATTTCCATCTGTTGACGTTGTTGTTCCTTAACGTCTTGCATTGCCCCCTGCACCGCAGGTTCAGCACCTTTACCGATATTAACCGCAGCATATGGCGATTGACCACCTAAAATACCTAATCCTGCCTGAAGAAACCGCATAGCAGATTGTTTTTCTGCATCACCTGCACCAGCCTGCGTAAATTTTTCTAGCCTATTAAGATAGTCTTGTCCTGCAGTGTATTCGGGCATTACAGATTTTTGTTCTTGTATCCGTTCTTGCAAAGTCTTGCTTGGTTGAATTGCAGCTTCATCCTTAGACATATCTTTAACTTGATCGCCTTCAGCAAACGCAACGATTCCACCACCAGCCATATTATTCATGGAAGTAGCAGGAGCAGCGCCCAGTCCGGGGTTACGCATTTGTTGACGAAAGTCCATCTCACTTTGCGCAGCCTGTGCAGTCTGTGGGTCGTTAAGTTTAGGGTTAGCTTTCAAAGCAAGCTGCTGGTCGTCCAATCTACCAAGCATTGCATCTAGTTTAGCTGCAGGAACCCCACTAGCTATACCACCCGAAGCCATCTTTTTAACTTCAAAATCATCCGTTAAACCACCTTTCCTACCCATTAACTTAGCAGCACCTAAGCCAGCAACGCCCAGACCAGTTGCAGTGGATGCAAGACTTGGAGCGGCTTGATACATACTCGTAGCAGCCTGAGATAACGGTAAACCCTGATACAGACCCTGCATGAAGCTGAGCTGTTTGTATGGGTAGTTAAGCTGGTCAAGGTAATTCTGGTACTGTGTAGTGAGACCTTGTTGTTGCAGAGCTTGCTGTTGAGTACCCGCCGCCAACATACCCTGATTGATCGCTTGTTGTTGTCCAAACTGTTCTTGACCCAGATTACCAAGCGTACTAGCTGCTTGGCCAGAAGTATTAAGTCCTTGTAGGCCATACTGCCCTGCATTCGTTGCGGCATTAACACCGGTAAGACCTTGAGCAGTACCCGCAAGTTGTGCATTAACTCCCTGCAAGCCCATACCTGCACCAGCAATACCTGTGTTATAAGCGGTATTAGCAGCGTTAAGGCCAGCCAATCCAGTTTGTGCGCCCTGCATGCCGAGGGTAGCGGCTTGTTGCATATTTTGGTTAGCGGTATTGTATGCTTGGTTATACGCATTACCGACTAGCTGATTCTGCGCCAACATGCGGTTTTGTTCATTTAGCCCTTGCATTAAACCTTCACGGCTACCACCAAACGCTCCGGATTTAGTAGCCGCGCCTTGTTCGTATGCATCTTGAATGCCGTACTGTTGGTTAAGCAGTTGTTGAGCAGGAGCTAGAGTTGCTTGAAGATATGGGTTCATGTATGCCTGAACCGCAGCAGGGTTAGTAGCGTTTTGCCCATAAGACATACCCGCATTCATACCCGCCATACCCGTGCCAATATCAGCACCAGATAATCCAGCAGCTTGTTGCCCGTAGCCAAAACCTTGAGCGCCGTAAAGTCCACCACCTTGTACACCAATATTTGCGCCTTGCTGACCGTAACCTAATGCAGCGTTTTGTAATTGCCCGGAAGTATCATAGGCTTGCAGTCCGCTTTGCCCTACTTGGTATGCAAGATTTGAAGCGTCTGTAACTTGGGGTGCGACTTGTTGGTTAGCAATATTTTGGAATGCTTGGGTTTGCATGGGCGTAAAGCCCGCAACTTGCTGCCCTTGATACGCTTGGTAAGGGTTTTGATTAATATCAGTTAGCGCAGCGCCTTGACCTAATGTGTTCTCAACATATGGCTGTGCATATGAAGGGATAGATACGTTATTTACCGTAGTGCTAGTTGGTTGTGCGCTTCCGCTGCTGCTGCCGCCGCTCATAGTCGAATCTCCATTAACGTGGCTTTTTTGCTAAGCCCAATTTTTTCATACAATCTTGCGGCGGCGTCTCTTGCATATACTTGCACACGGGTAGCCCCCATATCTTTTGCGATTGCACAAACCTGTTTAAAAACTTCTTTGGTTACTACAAATTTTCCACCTAAGCTAGTAATAACCGCTGTTCTATCGTTAGCACCATTACCCACAGATACCGTGGCTACCCCACGTAACTGCCTAGCTTCATCAATTGCAGCTAAAAGATGCCAAGTACCGCTGTTGACATACACTTTTAACTGGTCAATATTATAGTCATCCGTATGCTCTAAACCCCTAGCTAACATGGGTTCGACCATTTCCCACGCTTGGGGGATAAACTTAGGGTCTATAACTTGTACGGTTATCATTTGGGTAAGTGCTTATAAGCCTTCGAATCAACTGCTACTTTATCTTTACCTATCGATTTTTTACGGCTTTGCTGTACTTTATTCATCATTGCATATAAGCGCTTTGCACCAGCATCGGTTGATCCATTACCTAGCTCAGATACAATACGTGCGGGGATTACAAATTCACCATCAGCAAGACGTGCAGGTTGATGTTTTCCGATCTGCGCAGGGATATCATCACTCACCCCATCACCCGGACCTTTTAATAATCTACCGCCATCAGAGTACGAACCTAGATTATATACGTCTCCACCCTTGGCGTAGTTATTTGTCGTTCCTTGCATTGGGTAAGCTGGCCCCATACTAACTGAAGGATGCGCACCCATAATGCCTGTATCTGTAGGATGTTGACCGCCTGTGCCGTCATCTGGACTTGGGTAGTAACCGCCAATACCGCCACCCATTGCATACTTTTCAGCTTTCATTATGCCGCCTTTAGCTGCGCCACCTCCATCATACGACCCATAATTAGTTACGGGCGCAGGGGTTTGTTGCACCGGAGTTTGTTGCGCAGCGGCTTGTGCGGCTGCTTGTTGTGCGGCTGCTTGTTGTATAGCTTGTTGTTGCGCTATGGCTTGCTGTTGTTGAGCCACGGCAGCTTGTTGCGCTGCGGACACCATTTGTGGACTACGTGGTGTCATTACGCCTAACTGCGGCTGATTTACATATTCTGCTTGTGCCCGCTGCGCCAGCATGTTGTTATAGTCTTGCACCGCTTGAGAAGGCGTGTTAACCGGTGTAGTATATTTTGAAGTACTACCACCATCAGCCATTGCAACAATACCGCCATTAGCACCAGAAGGGATACCGTAACCAACCGCATTTACTGGGGTGCCCGGGGTCATTGTCTGAGAACTAAAATATGGTTGCCCCACTCCTCCAAACTGCGGGTTAACAGTTTTAGAATATGAGAAGGGTCGTATATAAGATGTGGGTATTGCATTACTTGGCGTACCAAAGCGCTTATTGTCCGCAGATAATAAGGCATACGCTCCTAACCCCCCTGCCCCAACAATACCAGCTTTTTGCCAGTTATTCAGGCTGCTCCAAAACCCTTTATCAGCATTAGTTTTTGTTACGTTATCTAAGTACTTCGAGGGCATGTTCTCTGCAGGTGTTCCACCAGCAAAAGGGTTTGTGTTGTCTACGTTTGGTTGTCCCGTGTATTGATCTTGTAAGACTTGGGTTTTATCACTTACACCAGCATCACCACCTTCATTGGTAGTCCCACCGCCACTGGTATCAACATAATTTTCATACCCAGTAGTAGTTGGCACAGTGCTTGTATCAGTTAGAAAATTACCAGCGTTACTCATTCCTGAAGTAAAACCTTCTGGCAATGCACCTGTATCCATAAACGCCTGAGCGCCAGCATCAGACAACGTACCAGCCACGTCACCAAGTGCACCACCATCCATACCCCCAGTAGCTGCAGATAGCAAACCACCAATAGGGCTACCGCCTTTAACAGTACTTTCAGCTGCACTTTCTAAGGCAATAGGGACAGCAAGTTCAGGAGCTACGATACCTAGCCCAATCTTACCGACTGATTCAAGAATGTTTCCGCCGCCACCGCTCATAGTCTATCCTTTAACTTTTGTCAAATATTATCATGGATACAGCGCAGATACAAAAGTTGCTGTAGCAATAACCGATGGTATTGCCGGTACTGGAGATACCGCCGTCTGTGCCAAAATGTTTACACTTGTGTTGCTTACGCTCCACATGAACTCTAAATAGTCCCCTGCATTCATAGCCTGTACAAAATTCCAAGCTGCAATTAGTTGAGCGCTACTTCCCTGCACTGCTACTTTACTGGCTGAGTTGGGTATATCAGCACCGTTTACCCGTACCCAAATATAAATATACTGTGTTGAACCTGTAGAACTATTCAGTTGTGCAGAAAACTGAAAATTATATATGCCCGCTACCGCACAGATTATTCTAGAAGTGTGAGTAGGATCAACACTTACTTGGTTAGAAGTGGCCGTGCTATTAAGCCGCATTGCATAGGCAGTGTTAGTTGCTACAGCAGTTTGGGTGGTTGTATCGTAAAAAGACCCATTAGGAAACCGTAAATAACTACCGCCTGTATTAGACGTAAAGGGCTGAGCAAAGTTATCTATTTGGTTGAAATATATACGCAGGGCGTTATTAAGCTGGTCTGTGTAATCTTTATCGTATTCTATCGGTGCTAACAATAAGTTAGGCGATTTTGGTGGGCGCAGCGGTAGATTTTTAAGATCAGTTGTCATTACCAATACCTTGCTTCAAGTTCTTTACGGGCTGCTGCGGCTTCTTCTACGGTACTACAGATTGACGAATAATATTTCTTTTTTTTAACAGTTATCGTTGCGTAATATTTTCCATTATGGAACAAAACTCCAGTTACACCGGTTTTGCTTGCTTTTGGAATGCGAATATTTCTAGCTTGCGTTCTTGGTGATGCCCAGCGGCAGTTGTCTGGCTCGTAATTTCCATATGTGTCAATACGATCAAGCGTTTCATCGCCTTGTGGCTCACCCATGTCAACAGCAAAATTGCGATAATCCATCCATGCGGGACAAACAGTCACCCCTTTACCTCCATAGTTAGGGTAGTCTTTATCTGTTGGAATTGTGCATCGTCTAATCATTGCTCGCCACGTATTATAAGAACCTTTGCCTGTTCCACCATGTTTGTAATTTCCTTTGTCACAACCACATGATATCGTATTGCCTGTTACCAAGCTACCAGATACTACTATTGATTCGTTACCACATTCACACTTACACCGCCATAACACTTTCTTTAATCGGTCACGCCCGGCTTGTTCAATCACAGTTAACTTTCCAAACACCTGCCCAGTACGGTATACGAGTTTCATAAAAGCTCCTTATTAGAGCCTTTAGTATACACTTTATTTCTCCATCAGTATACATATCACCTACGTCCATCATTCCTGATATCAATACGGGGCGTACCTAACTGCCAAGCTACACCTAGCGAGTTAGACTCAATCCTAAAGCTCATTTGCCGCCCACGCAACCGGGTATAGACCTGCCCATCGAATTGCTGAATGTCATAAGTCCCACGAGTGCTGTAATTGTTATAACTTTGGACGACAGGATTATCCGCAGCGCCGTAAGGGGTACCCGAGTTTTCCCGAGGTTTAACCGTCATAGTTACAAATGGCTGGTCTACGTTAGAACCGTTAAAGTTCACATCAGGCAGTATGCGCCACACAAACCCAAAGTTATGACCATCACCAATATCAAAATCAGAAGACTGAACGTAAGCATCGATTGGTACTGGGGTTAACCCTGATACATCATCTACAGCAGCTTCGTGGTAAAGCAAACGGCTGTTATAGTCTGCAGCAATAGGATAAGGACGTGTGCCGCTATCAGACCAAGCCGTGCGCCCAAGAGTGCCGTAATACCAGACTTTATCTAGGTAGTTATAAATAACATATTTGTTAACTTGGTTAGAGTTAGCCGAGCAGTAGAACCACCATACCTCGTTGTAACCCTCGTTGCCGCCAGCAAATACTTGGAACGATTGGCTTGTATTAATGTCATCAAAAATATACTGACGCAGCGAGCAAGGCAGCGTCTCAACACGACCTGAATAGGTATAGAACTTTTCTTGCCCCATCCAGTAAGTCACGTTGTTAATCGTAATCATTGAGTTAGGCGACATGACGGAAATGTTGTCCATCAAGATGTTAAAGCCCCAGACATAAGGCGCACCTAAGTACTGCATGGAATACAAGCAGGAATCAGTCCAAACCAGAATTTCCTGACGAGTCGCACGAGCGCCCATGATATATGAACCATTAGTTAGACGGAATTCACCTGATTGGTTTGTAACATCAGGAACCCATTGAAAAGCATTTGCTTGGTCTGACCAACGTACTAGCATCGGATCAAATGTCGTATTAGCGTTTAACGGATCGTAAGAGTTAGCGCCAAATGCAATAGCAAATTCTTGAATAGCGGAAGCAATAATCTGATTAGTTCTGTTAGGTACAAATTGCCCTTGATACCCGTTATAAGTAGCTAAACTCTGCAAAGATTGTGCACGGGAAGATGGACCTAGCTGAGCTTGCCAATAATAAATAGCACCGCCACGTTGAGCAAGAATTAAGTCCTGACCAAAGTTATCGTTCGTCCAAAGCAAGAGCTGCTCACCAATCGTACTCGTAGGTGACGCCGAACCCCAACCACCAGCACCCCAAGCACCTGCACCCCAACCAGTACCGATAACGTAAACGTCTAGACCCGTGTTAATTTGATAAGTAGCAACGACTGCTGAACCGCCACCTGAAGTAGCACTTGTAGAGAACACACCAGTAATATTGATGGTATAAGTGTTGATTGAAACGACGTTAAATACTTGTTGTTCAATATTTAATTCAGCGGCAGTAAATCCCCCAAAAGGTCCCGTAGCTCCTGAGAAAGTGACGAAATCGTTTTGGGTTGTGCCATTGCTTGCATCAGTGACCAAAATGGTTGAGCATCCCACGCTATCGCCTGTAGAGTGAGCAGTTGCCGTAGTCCCGTTATATCCACGAACAAGTCCTGTAAGAGTGCTGCCAGAGACAGCGTTGTAGTAGATTTGCTCTGAACCGATCTTAATAACGCCCGGTGAATTGGGAAATGATGCTGCTGAAGTAAGGGTTAGAACAATTGCCGTTGCATTAAGATTTGCTGCTAGTGTGCTGTATGCAGTTGAAAACGGGTTAGCCGACATCGGGTTAGTTACTTTGCGAATAGGCGTAATATCGTAGTACGTGTTGCCTTCTTCTATGTAGTACTTTAAGTTCGTGCCTACGCCCAAGTAGTTATTGTTACCGCTTAAATCAACCCAGTTCCATAACGAACGACATACACCTTGATACTGCGGATCAGCTACACGCACCCAACCGCCGATCTTTTCAGGAAAGCCAGAACGAAAACGAATCTTGTCGCAATCATACCAACCACCTTCGTTAGCATAATCAGTGCCTTCTCGGTTTACACCGGGGCGAAAGGTTAGTTTCTGTAACGGCATTATTTATCCTTTACGCAGTCGTTGAACCGCCAAACTGCTTATACTTAGCCAATAGCACATGCAAATCATTTTCATGCTGCCCATAGCCCGCACCGGGTAAGGAAGCCCAAATATGGCGGCACTTATCTAATGCTACTCCAATATACCCAGTTTCCACGTCATCTAGGGCTTTGCACTCTTTAATTTGTTGAATGGCTATGGCGTCCTGTGATTCGGGGCTAAAATCTTTTAAGTCAAGTTGCTTCTTATAAGTATCAAAGTATCGTGCAAGCAGTTGATAGCGTCCAGCGGCAGTTGATGCTAATCCTTGGCGTAATACCACGAGCTTTCTTGGATGGTCTGCATAGCTGTCAAATAACCCACCCCCGACGAGTACATCATATCCTCTATCGTTCGTCTTTTGGATACCGTTATCTGTTCCTTCCGAGTACGCTATTGTATCTAAGAACGCTTTTAAATTTGGACTCATTTCTGCACCGGTGTTGAGTTGTACAGCATCTCGTCTTTGTGCTGGCTTCCGCTGGAAGAACCGAAATAGAAAGCAATAATTCCTGTCCATGCTGTCCCCAGAGAACCTAGCATAATCATCAGTTGATTAGACTCTTGTGCATAACCCATCATTAAAGAATACAAAATACCAAAGAATCCAATCGTCACCGCACCAGCCAAAATAGGTGGCACAACTGAATGAGTGGATATCTGCATATCACGGGCAGACTTACGATCTTCTACTGCTATCGTTTCAAAGTTCAGACCAAGTGCTTGCGCTTGTTTTTGCAACTCTATCTCTGCAATTTTTACTTGGGCTAATTGATCTGCTGATAATTTGCCAGACTCAATCATGTTCTGAACGTCTTTCTCAGGAACGCCAAAAACTTTTGATAGGGCAGTAACAGCAAGCCCTGCAAGCGGGCCACCTAAAGCCGTTGCAATCGTCGGAGCTATTTGCATTAACCAGTCCATGACAATCCTTTAAGTCTTAATGCAGGGCAAGAGAGCCACGTTAACAGGGCGAGTTTCTGTTCCGCCTGTGGAATTAACCGTAGTAGAAGTACTTGCACCAGCGCTAATACCCGTAGATGCAGCGCCCGTAGTTGAACCACTGTACGAATACCCACCACCCGACTGAATAGCACCACCAGTCGTTGGCTCAACATAAAAGTGGGCATGGCCCGGGTCATTAATACTGACCGACGTTGTAGATGATGCGCTGTGAGTGTGGCTTGCAAACGAACCAGACTGAGTACTACCAAATGTACGACCGGGGTCAACACCTCTACCACCATCGTAACCACGAACAAACTCACCACGCAGGTCAGGTAAGTTAAAAGTAGTCACTCCATCGCCTGCACCAAATACTACACCGATAGCAGCGAAAAGGTTTGAATACGCCGTTCTTGATACTGCACTACCATCGCATACTAAGTAGTTAGCAGGAGCAGTCACCATTGCAAAGTAAAATACCGCACCCGTAGGTACACCTTGCGCCGAAGGAATTGAACTAATTTGAGTTTGTACGAACTGCGTAGTTGCAATTTGTGTGGTGTTTGTATTAACCGCTGCCGTAGGTGCAGTCGGTGTTCCTGTAAATGCAGGCGAGTTAAATGGGTTTTGTGAGCTAATAATTGCGTTAGCCGCAGCGGTGATTGAAATACCTGTAACTGTACCCGTACCCGCACCATCACACTGAACTTGGCTTTGTGAAACAGACGGGCAGCTATATCCTGTACCTGAAGCAGTTTTAACTACTACCGCATATCCCGTATTGTTAAGTACCGTATAAATCTTTGGTTCGTTAGGGATGATGACGTTATTAACCGCCGAAGGAGTACCCGTAATTGATAGCACCATGCTTCGGGCTTGGTCATACGTACCGTTTAAAGATGTCAGCGTGACGCTACCTGTAGATACATCAACCGTGGTTAGTCCGGCAATCGCCTGTTCGAGCAATGTGCCTAAGTTGTTGTTAGTCGTCTGGCCCCAGATACCAGCTTGTTCCCCATCGCCCGGCAAGGCAATTTTGAGAGAGGGTGAGTACGAGGTTGGCATCGCTATTCCTTACTGTAAATTATTGACTGGAATCCAGCCGGGGTTTTGTGTGTCGTCTATATCATTCCAAGTCGTTGATGCGGCATTATTGACCGGAACCCAAGTATTGTTCTGGCTGTCGTCTATTTTAAACCAGCCGCTGTATGTTCTGCTATCTGCAAGTGCAATTGATTCAGCCGTATTGCCACTAAAGTTACCTTGAACCGTTACCGTATCTATAGAGAACATGACTTCTGTTGTGGTGACTCCGTAGCTAATACGTGCATCAAATGCGTCTGAGTAAGATGTAGACTCAACTACAAATTCATAATAGTCAAACTTACCGGAGTCGTTATCTAGTATCGAAATGGTTTCAGAAGATAGCCCATAGTACCCTGCAAAAGCGGCAAAAAGATCGGCAAAAGTGATGGATTCTGAGGTCGTTGCATTGGTTCCCCAGCCACCTGTTTGGGCTGTTGTCAGAGTGAAACTTTCTGCATTCGCTGCGCTGGTTGTCCACGTTCCAACATCGGCATCTGTGAGGGTAAATGACTCAGATAAAGCTGTACCAAACGAACCTGTAGCCGACTCTGTATCCGTCAAAGTAAACGCATCGTTATATGCGCCGGAAAAAACCGCAACCGCTGCCTCAACATCAGCCAGTGTAAACGCTTCAGATAACGCAACGCCGTAAGCCGCCCCGCCGAGACCAGCGTAAGGAGATTGAGCGTATGCTGTTATGCCGAATGACATTATGCTGATCTTGCTAAAAATGCTTGAAACACGGTATCACCAGCAACCAATGCTTGACCCGTTCCAATATTCGCATAAATTTCAATATAGTCTGTAGTTCCGTTCATCTGAATAAGTTGCGACAAGATAAAAGTACCGCCCCCTGCGTTTACAGCCATTCCGTAACCAAAAGCAGAACCATTTTTATATAAATAAAGCGACCCGCCAGTAAACGAAGCAGCAACTTGAACGACAGCGTTTACTTGGTAGTAACCAGCTACGTTTGGCGTAAACCTATAGTTCGTCGTATTGTCAAAACAATTTGCGGTATCAAATGATTTTGTTTGAAATTGAATTTTTGTAGTAACGCCGCTACTTAAAGTTTGTGCCGGGCTTTGATACGCACTAAAAGCTGGCCCATTGCCCGCAACACCGGCGCCAAGTTTTACCTGAGTAACCGAAGCATCCGCAAGTTGTGTAGTGCCTACAGACCCATCTGCATTCATGCCTGATTGGACTTTTGTTAATGCCATAATAAATCCTTACGCCGTGTATGTGCCTGATGAGGTGAACTTAACAATCGTATTACTGCCACTCGTAGTAACTGTAGGTGAACCTGTGGTGATGCCAGAATAGTTTGCTGTTGGCACGGAAAGAATAACGACTCCAGAACCTCCAGCAGCACCGTTTGCACCCAGTCCACTACCACCTCCTCCGCCACCTGTATTAGCAGTACCAGCAGTTCCTACAGCGCTATTCGTTCCAGTACCCGAACCGCCTCCACCTGTTCCACCAGCACCAGCAGTTGCGCCATATCCACCGCCACCACCACCGCCGCCATAATAAACAGATGACCCTGTGATTGAAGACGCTAATCCAGTTCCACCAGCACCAGCAGTGCTTCCAATGGCTAAATTACCGGGTGCACCTGCTCCACCACCTCCACCGCCAACACCAAAACCATCAGTTCCACCGGATGAACTTCCTGCGCCACCTTGGTTCCCCTGCCCGGTAGTTCCTTGACCGGGTATTTGTTCACCCATGTCATCACGTTTTCTACCACCGCCGCCACCTGACCCACCGGCAATTTGGTAATAACCACCGCCATAAGCTATCAAGTTTATGTTGTATGCGTTTGATGTCGTGATGCTTGAGTTACTCCCATTACTAGAAGCTCCACTCGCTGCCCCAGCACCTACCGTGACCGTGTAAGTCGTACCTGTAGATAAAACCAACGTACCCGGTAAAACTCCACCAGCTCCACCACCGCCGCCTATGCTTTGCCCCGGACCACCCCCGCCAACAATAAGATAGCTAGCTGAATAAATCAAACTGGTGGAAGAGACCCAAGTACTTGACCCAACATAAACCTCAAGCTGCCCCAAAGTAGTATTCCAACCCTGTTGACCCACGACAGGCGAAGCCGGACGGTTAGCTGTTGTCCAACTAGGAGGAGTAGATGCTGCGACGTTATTTGCCTGAGTCATTTAATTTCCTTAAGCATTGTAAGTTCCACTGCTTGTGAATGTATGTATTGTGTAGCCGCCAGAGGATGTAACCGTACCGCCAGTACCACGCTGTGAGCCGAGGTAGCTGATGATTACGATGCCTGAACCGCCTGCGCCACTGACATAGCTACCACCCGCACCACCACCGCCTCCTCCCGTGTTAGCAGTTGCATTTGTTCCATTACCAACAGAACCTGCACCACCGCCGCCTAAACCGCCAGTTCCTCCTGTGGTATTACCTGATCCGCCGCCACCACCGGAATAAGTTACAGCAGTTCCAGAAATAGAGGATGATGCACCTGCTCCGCCATTACCTCCTGTAGTAGCACCGCTACCGTTAGCGCCAACCGCACTTGCGCCACCACCACCGCCCCCCGCCGGAGCACTAGAACCTCCTGCGTAGCCTTGACCAGAAGTGGCTGTTCCGCCTGCCCCACCTGAAGCACCACCGCCTCCAGAAGCACCGGAACCACCCGCAGTAGACGAAGATGAGCCTGCTCCATAACCTCCACCAACTGCTGTTGCAATGGTAGATATAACGCTATTGCTTCCTGCGTTTCCGCTAATGTTTGTAGATACAGCAGCACCACCAGCACCGACTGTGATTGTGTAAGCTGTACCTGATGACAAAGTTGCAGATGAAGTTAATAAACCACCTGCTCCACCACCACCGCCATAATATGCACCACCTGAACCACCTCCAGCCACAACAAGATAATTAACCGTGTAGCCAGCAGGCTGGGAAAACTGAAGCCAAGAAGACGTTGTTGTGTCGTACCACTCAGGGTTGCCTGTTGTGCTGTTTAAACGCACTAATCCTCGTTGTCCTGTTGGTCGTTGTGCGGTTGTTCCCACTGGGAGAAGCATAGCCCCTGTACCAGATCCACCTGTTACATCCAAAAATGCCTGTGATGCTGCACCTGATGCAAGATAAGAAGAGACTACCGATCCAGCCTGAGCAGGGATAGCGTTTAGTACGGATGAGACATAAAAGCCTACGGTTGTGATAAGGTCGCCAGCGGTAGCACCAACAGCCAGAACCACAGTAGTACCGTTAGTAGCAGTGAAATCAGCAGACCCAAGCTTAACTCCATTACGATAGACATCAAGAAACCCCGCTACATAAGATGCTGGTGTAAACGTCGTTTGTCCTGCGGTTGCTGTGAATTCTGTGACTGTCCGGTATGCAGTCGTTGTAATGTTGGATGCTGGAATGCCCAAATACCGAACCGAGATGTTGCCCGTGCCTGTTGGAGGCGCAGCCGAGAAGGTTAGCGTTGTGCCTGATACCGAATACGTTGTTGGGGCTTGCAATACACCGCTAATCGCAACCAAAACTGCTGCCGAATTAGCAGGGGCCACAGACATTGTAAAAACAGTAGTCGTGCCATCACCTGTGAATGTATCAGTGATGAATGCCGTTTGGGTAGGACTAGCTCCAATATAGCTCATGCTGTATACGTCCCACTAGAAGTAAAGGTGTGAACCCAGTAAGTTACCGAGCCAGATGTGTATTGTGTAACTGTACCGCCTGTTCCACGCTGAGTAGCGTTTGCATAGGAAATGATGACAACACCTGATCCGCCTGATAATCCTGCAACTCCGTTCCATGACCCACCGCCACCGCCGCCTGTGTTGGCTGTACCAGCAGTTCCTGATCCATTAGCACCACCATTACCGCCTCCACCTGATCCGCCAATAGAACCATTTTGATAACTCGCTCCACCACCACCACCAGCATAAGTTACTGAAGTACCAGTTATTGCTGATGAACTTCCATTACCGCCCGGACCACCATAAGTAGCGTTTGCATTTGCACCAACCGCACTTGCACCACCTCCACCGGCAGCTTGGTTTGAGCCTGTCGCTGCGCCACCTGCATATCCTTGCCCAGAAGTACCAGCACCGCCAGATGGTGAACCATTACTATTACCTGATCCACCACCACTTCCACCAGCTCCGCCTGCACTACCAGTACCGCCAGAAGATGTACCACCACCGTAACCACCACCAATTGCAGTTGCTACACTTGAAATTAACGAATTTGAGCCTGCTGTACCGTTAATAAAACTATTGCTTGCCCCAGTTGCTCCAGCACCGCCTGCCCCGACTGTAACTGTGTATGCTGTTCCAACAATCAAAAGCGCAGAAGCGCTAAGAAAACCACCAGCACCGCCACCACCACCGCCATAACCAACGCCAGTAACACCAGCACCACCACCGCCTCCTCCGGCAACTATCAAATACGTTGTTGCATAAGTATTAGTGGCTATTGGTTGCCATGATCCGCCCGTCCACGATTCCAATTGCCCAAGTGTGGTGTTCCACCGCTGCATACCAACTACGGGTGAGGCAGGGCGTTGTGCAGTCGTTCCTGATGGTACGAGCATAGCTCCAGTACCCACCCCAGTGGCATCAAGTGCTGCGGCGCTGATGGTGCTAATTGCCATAATGCTTCCTTAAGCAGGAGCTGTGATTTCTTTCCAAGCCCGTGTTGGCTCATCCCAAACATACGGCTTTCCGTCCGTTGGCATTGGAGTAGGTGCTTCCCAGAGCCATGTTGTATTGCTCAGAGTCCAGCTTGGGAATGGTTGAGGAGCGAAGAAAACGTCTTTAACTGCATCGTAGGTGTAACCGATGCCAGCATAGTTACCACGCAGGGCTACGCCACCATCGGGCTTACCGTCTTGACCGTAATGAACGCCACCACGGGTGTTATAGGACGTTTGAATCCAAGCACCGGGTGAGGTATCTACGAAGGTTTTGAAAAAATCAGCTTCAGCAACAATCACTTGTGTCACTTTGCCGTCTACTACTTTTGCATAATGGCTCATTGATTTCTCCTGAATTAAGCCGTGTAAGTACCGCTTGTCGTAAATGTATGAATGGTATAACCGCCTGACGATGTAATCGTTCCACCAGTGCCACGTTGCGAACCTAAATAGCTAACAACAACAATACCAGAAGCTCCATTTGCGCCATCACTACCACCTTGCGCTCCACCACCGCCACCGCCACCAGTATTGGTCGTTCCTGCCACCGCAGAAGAAGAACCAGAATATCCATAACCAGCGCCGCCTCCACCCGTACCACCAGCTCCACCAGAACCTGATCCGCCACCACCGCCGCCACCACCTGCATAACCTGTATTTGTACCGGTAATTGCATAAAAAGCACCGGGACCGCCAGCGCCGCCAAGACTGCTAGTTCCATTAGTGCCAACACCCCCAGCCCCGCCGCCGCCACCACCCCATCCCGGGTTTGATGCGTTACTAGAGCTTCCCCCAGCGTACCCTTGACCTGTAGTTCCTGCTCCACCGGCTTGAACTGCACTGCCCCCACCACCTGATCCACCAGCCGTTGCGTTAGAACTAACAGCAGAACTACCGCCTTGACCGCCACCAAAGCCGGTTGCTAAAGTTGTTAGTACTGAATTACCGCCGCTAGTAGCGCCGTTTGAAATATACACGCCTTTAGTACCACCTGCACCAACTGTGACCGGGTAAAGACTTCCTGATGTTACCGTTGCAGTCCCATAAAGAAGACCCCCAGCCCCGCCGCCGCCACCGGCGCATGACGAGCTATAACCTGCACCGCCACCACCACCGCCACCAACAACCAAGTATGTTATTAGGTACGATGAGCCAGTACCGCCACCAGAGTTTGCTACGGATACCCAGCCACCAGAAATATACATCTCGAACTGAGACAACGTGGTGTTAAAACGCATATACCCGTTAGCTGGGCTAGATGGACGTTGAGCCGTTGTGCCTGAAGGAATACCCCAAGCCGCTGTGCCGGTGTCAATAATTCCGTTTACTGGATCGACAGTGATCGTCATGTTAGTTCCTTACACAATTTTCCAAATGCCACTTGATACAGTTACCGTGGCTGCTACAGTTACGGGACCAATCGTCATTACGTTTTTGTTTGCCGGAATAGCATACGGTGTCGAAATGGTATTTGAATTCTGGTAAAACAAAGTCGTGTTGTCACCACCGATAATTCCCGTTGCGTTTACACCGGGATACAAATTTGTTGCTGCGCCGTAATACACCACGATATTGCTCGACCCAGTAGGGGGGGCGGATGTAAACGTCATTGTTGTGCCGGTAATCGAAAACGCACTGGCTGGGTTCTGTGGCACGTTGTTGATGTAAACCTGCACCTGAGCCACAGACTGAGGAGTAAACCCCAGTGTAAACGCTGTAGTTGACCCGTCACCATTAAAATAATTAACGGTAGCTACTGAGCTTTGCGTTGTTTGCGAGTTGCCGATGAATGCCATGTTAAATCGCCGTCAGAGCAGAAATGATTACATCCCCGGATGTTGCTGCACTATTCACTACACTTAACGAATCCGATGTTATCAATACCACCCGGTTGCCCTGTATAACCTCAAGCGATCCACCCACCGGTACAGTTGCTTGATAAACGAGATAGTAGTTAACGGCAGAGCGAGTAATGTAGACACTTGTTGTAATCGGAGAAGAAGAGGTGTTAGAAATAATTAAGCTGGATACAGCAACCGTACCAGATGCGATACTGGATATAACCGTAGAAGCGCTTGTCCCTACGTTCTTTGCTGCATACGAGGTGTTGGAATAAGTTGCCATGTCAGCCCATCATAAAAGAGAGGAAGTACGCTTGGTCAATCGACGCAGCAGAGTTGTTTACCCATGAAGGCGAAGATGAAGTACCGTTTGATTGCAGTATCTGCCCGGACGTACCAAAGTTTGACCCAGAGCCAACACCCATTGCACCGTACTGGTTAAACTCCATAATCGGTGTATTACCTACGCCACCGTTATAAAAAGTCAGGTTATCAGCAGCGCCAACGCTAACCCGCCCGTTCCCAGTCGTGTAGTCAACAACAATACCATCACCACTATAAACACCATTGAATGTTCCGGGTGCATAAATACTATCTTGCGTGACGTTCTTTTCTGCCGGATAGGTAATAAATACCGTTTTGGTTCCGGTCGTAAAGTTGACCAAAGAACCAGAGTTGGATGAAGCTAAAACCGTAGTACGTGCAAGAGATGGTCCGGTTGTCGAGTAACTGCCTATACCGACCTCCCAGTTGGAGCCACCCTGATCGGCAATGCAATAGTAGGTTTGACCGCCATTACCTATTACGGCAAATGATTGGTATCCAGTAACTGCGCCCAAAAGAGTAACCGCCCCCGTACCAGTAGTAGTGGTGGTTTCTTGTACTCTATCGGCTACAACTATACCCATCAGTCTTCACCTTTCAATAATTCTTTTTTCCAAGAATAGCCTTTATGATACCCAATCTTGCCGGCTACACATCTGTATACGTGGGTTGGAGTAAATCCTGCTTTTACTATTGCACCTTTACCTACAAGGGCAACTGTCTCGCCGGAATCCCTATTAGTCCCAATGTATTTGTATATTGACTTGGCAATTTGCTGCTTACGAATTGACTCTTCCTTATGTTTACGTCCAAGCCAATGCGTATTGCCTTTGTTTGCTACGCCGCACTTGGCTTTGATTTCATCACTCCACTGTTTCCCCTTGTTCCAAGGTACTGTGCCAAGTGATCCTTCGCCGCCTTCAGTAATGTTACATAGCGCATAACCCATGCTACGAAAACAAGATATTAGAAGAATCTCGTGTTCAAGCGCCTCTTGGTTTGTTTTCCATTCAGCAAGTATCTGCACTTCTGGCTTACCGTGTTTTGCAACAACCCTATGCCAATATACGTTTCGTCCTTTCAAACTATATGCACGACGAGACTCACTACCCTTGCCTATATAAAACAAGCGTCCTTGCGGAGTGTAGTGTGCATATATATAAAACATATTAGCCCGAAGCGCTCAGGGTGTAAGTGACGTTAATTGTGTCGCCTGACGTTACAGTCTTTGATCCTGCGGTAAAGTCACCAGCCGAGAACAAAACACCAGTCGTGCTATCAATTGTTGACGATCCGCCTACGTTAATGAATGCGCCAGCAACCGTACCAGAACTTGTCATCGAGAATACAACAACAGCGCTAGTAGTAAGAACAGAAGGGTTAGCAGACGTAGCAGAACTGAAGGTGGGAGTTTTACGAGTTCCCGAGTACGTTGGAGCATTTGTGCCTCCTACTTCAAGCCAGCCAGAGTGCGAGCTTTGTGTGTCGGTATAGGCAGGTGAACCTGTACCCATCAAGCCCATTACCACAGCACCGCCGCCAGTATTACCGAAGTATGAATTCAGCATATTCTGACGGCCGACGTTCGTGGTCAAGTTTTCAATAGAGTCAGACCATTTCAGGTTTCCCTGTGCATCGTAGCACTCAGCTGTATATACACCATCTAGGCCAAACATTTCGGTAGAACCGGGGGCAAAAGAAGCCGATGCTGCGACGCTATCCCCAATTTTAGATTTTTCAAAACTCATACGTACTCCTAACTTATAGAGAGGATGGCGGTAGTCGATGTCGCCGTCGGAAAAGTAATAGTAAAAGTGCCCTGCGCATTCTGAGTTTTAGTGCCGCCAAAATCAAGCACCGCAACTGCTGCGTTAGTAGTGCTATTGTATATTAAAGCAGCTGCAGCTGAAAAGCTAGCAGGATTCCAAGTCACTGGTGAAAACGAAATATACGCAGTGTTATTTGAAGTATCCCCAGTAGGAACCTGAGAAATGGTTAAAACTTTACCGCCAGCCGTATACCCCGAACCTGTTACTTCATTAGATGCAGAGTATGTAGTGGTTGAATTATTAAGCGTGGCTAGGCTGGTATATAAAGCTATCTTGTATGTATAGGGTGTGCCGACAGCAAAGTTTTCCAACCCACTTAGTAGGTTGGTTTTAAATACCGTGCATTGCCCTTGTGCGATCATAATTTGTTATACGGCAGTTTTGTCTGCCCATCCCGGTAAGAATCGCCACGCTCCAGACCATCGCCAAGGCGTTTAAGTTGCGTTAAGGCTTCCGCATACTTTTGCTCGTAATAAGCAACCATATCCTGCTCGCCTTTCATAAATATCATGGCTTCACGCATAGCGCCATAAAACAAAACAGGGTCGTAATTATCGCCAAGCCAGCTTGTGCCTGTAGCATTAGATATAGTAGACACAGTAATTGAAAAACCTGCGCCGTTACCCGCCCCAATAGTTGATGGGCTAAAGCTTAGTGAATCACCAACCACGTATAGCGAACCACCATTATCAAGTGTTACTTGAGTCACCGCACCGCCAACTATGAGTATGGTAGCAGTAGCGTTATATCCGTTGCCGCCGGTCATAGGTACGTTGGTATAAACACCGCTTGTATATCCAGTACCACCAGCAAATGATCCTGAAAACGTAACGATTTGACCTTGAACAATCGTGGGTGGGTAGTAGAAATAGTGCATCTCTACTTGGTAGTTTTGGTCAGGCGTTGGACTAACAATTAAAGACATCTCGTTCACATCACTGTACTGCGATCCAAACAACCCATAATATCTAGGTTGAGCGGTAGTACTTGGATTTGGGTATGCTTCCCGCATGAAGTTGACATCTTTATTAAGCAGGTAATTATAGTTACCAGTGCTATCAATCAATGCAAAAGAATAATTAGAAAGCCAATCCATTGGTAATGAAACGTAAGGATTGCCTGAAGACATAGTACCCTCGACGTTCTTGCGTAGTGCTGGTATTTGAACTGAATTGTATATACGATCTTCAGCCTCCTGAATGAACCGGGGGATGTTAGTAACAAAAAGCGATTCAGTATTTTCTGCGTAATCCTGAATTGCCTGCTGAAGTTGTATATAGTTCATTTATTTATGCCATCGGGCCACGAGCTTTTGTACCTTTTGTAGCGCACCCATTACCGCGAGTTGTAATACCCTCAGTCTTCATATCGCTATAATCAAACGCACCACCACCCAAAAGTTTTTCGTCCAGTTTTGCACCGGTTGGAGTGTGGGGCTGCGCATAAATTTGTGCTGGAAGATTCTCTTTCTTATTCATTTTATTTGCCTTTACCCTTGAGTTGAACTGAACCAAACTGGTTAGCTAACTTTTCACGGCTACGACCGTTAGCAAGCATACCTTCATTAGTCTTGCCGCCAGACTTCTTGCTACTTACTTTTTTGCTTTCTGCCATGATTGGCTCCTTAACTTATGGTTACTTGCCCTACATTACCTTTGGCTTTTAGATCGTTTTGTGTTTCGTTAAAATCATATTTCATACCTACGGGGTTCCAACCCCACTGAAACACTCTACTACCCCCACTTGGAGTGCCATTTGCTAACACCCCAATACCACCATTCACGTATATATCCAACCCTGTATAGCCGGACTGGTAATAACTATTGTCTCGGCGAGGTTCTCGTACAGCTTGAGGATCATTAACCGGATACATACCCAATTGTAACTGCGGATGATCCATCTCCCAACATTCTTTACATACTTTGATGCTGACATTCTTTGTCTTAATCGTAAGTTTTTTAAGCGTCGTCAATTTATAACGAAACCCACATCTATCGCACTCCGCAATAGCAAACTTACCAGATGCGAACATCGTAGTCATTTAGCCATTCCCTAAGTACATCTGACGTGGTATAAACCGTATCGGAGCCTTCTCCCTATCTTCATCAGCAGCTAACTGGTACTGCTCCATATAGTCAGCTTTCAGGCCAAGGATGCGTTGTGGGTCGATGCCTTCTAACTTTAACGACAAATAATAAGCAAGTCCCGCTACCATTGCATTAAGGAAGCGAAACGGAATATCTTGTGTATTCACCGCATTACCCGCATCTTGAATACGACGCATGCGCCAGTAAACAAATTGATAATATGGGCTTGATAATGTGCCCTGATCCGGCGTGGGCCATACAGTGATTTGCGGTTTACGATCTGGGGTATTTCCTGTAGGATAATCTGCACCTGACTGGCGGTTAATCCAAACTTGAATCGGTCTACCCTGAGCTAGTTTATTGGGTATAGTAGAGTAAGTAGAAACACTAATACGAGAAATAGTAATGTCGGTTTGGTTATTTTGTTGCCCAGCGTTTGTTCGTATTTGGTGTTCAAGTAGGTCAATAGTGTCCGTAGGTAAGTCATAGGTATTAACTCCTTGTATAAGTGGAATAACGCCCTGCTCAATCGTCCACAGATTAATGCCCCTATTTGCCCATTCAATTGTAAGCAAATTCAAACTACGACGAGCCGTGCGAAAATCATAGCCCGAACGAACCTCTTTGCCGCATCTCTCGAATGCCTCTTCTACAAGGTCGCCTAGGTCTAGGTTAAACGCAACGGTACCCGTGGTTGTCATTTTTTCATGCCTTTAAGGGTCTCGGCAAGACGTGCCCGCTGACCAATTTTACCGGGTTTTTTAGCGGCCGCAACTAGTTTCTTTGCAGGGATGGGTTCACCCTTTTTAGCGCCCAATTCTGCCCGCAAAGCACCGGGTTTCTTGATAGCGCCAGCAATCCAATTCTTTTTCGTAGCCATACCACCCTCTTTTAAAAGCACCGCTGACTTGTTAGTCTTTGGTTGTTTGGCGGGGGCAATAGCCCCCATACCACGGCTGGATTTCATACCATCCGACCTTTAGTTTTACCGCGTTGTGCTATACCATCGCCACGAGAGAAACCAACTTTGCCGCCTTTTTTGTATGGTTGTTCTGCCATGTCGGTTTTCCTAGCATTACCTTTTTTGTAATAAACACTAGGAGAAGACTTACTTTCAGATTTTTTAGCATTACGTTCAGCAACAGCTTTATTAATCCGCTCAATAGTTTCGTCTTCTGCACGAGCCATTGCAGTGCTGGTACGTTTTGTCTTAGGTGCAGGGGCTTGACGGTCTACTTGATCTGAACCGTATGATGCTGAAGGCGCTTCCCGCATACCTTGCGCACCGATTGTTTCTTGCGAGCTTGTAGCAGCTTTTTTAGGTGCAGGGCTTGGCGAGCTTAGTGAACGAGCCTTAGGAGCAGGTTCATTTTCTACAGGCATTGTTTCCGCACGATAGCCAGAATCAGTGAAAGACTTGGCACGGGCATTTGTGTCTTCGTCAAAACGACTCTTGGAAACTTCACGCAAGCCGCCGTCTACATCACCACCATCGTCATACCGCTTAATTTTTTTCTTAGCCATAATTAACCTCTACGTGCGCGAGTTTTACCGCGTTGAGCAATACCATCAATACTACGAACCTTACCGCCTTTAGCCATTTCCGAAGGGAGCAATGGCAACTTCTTTTCTTTTTCTGGCTTCTCTTTAGGAGGAGGTGCCGTGTCAGGATTCATATCAGACTTGTTATAAGCCTTTTCTTCCTGCTGTCTTTGCTTGTCCAGCTTAATCCGCTCAGCGGGGGACATATCTTCTTCGTATGCGGTATCGCTAGGAGCGGTTGCCATGATTACTTACCTTTAGCCTTACCACCACCGCACAGAGCTTTAACAGCCTCGTGATGCAGTTTGTGGCCAGCGGAGTGTTTAGCAAAATGTTTGTGGTGTGCAACATGGCCACCGTCTTCGTGCATACCCATCGTGTCGTCGTGGTGGGGCATTGAAGAAAACATTTTTGGTTCTTTCATCATTTCGTCTTTCATGCTAGTTCCTTATAGATAACGACCACGGGTGCGGCCTTTAGTTGCAATACCATCTGGGCTGCTGTTGGTTTTAACTTTACCCATACTTGCTGGTTCCAAACGTGATTCTTTTTTAGCTGGACCTGCATCCATACGAGCAACTTTACCCATTTTAGCGGGTTCCATACGAGCTTCTTTTACGCTGCCACCGCTAGCCATTTTGACCATTTCGGTTTTGCGAACTTTAGCCATGCCACCTGATTTCATACCGAGCATCCCCATTTGTTTTGACTCAGGGACAATACCTTTTTTATCCACGCCTTTAGGTAGTTGTTTGTTCATCTCGGCTTGAATCTTGCCACCGGCTGCATATTTTTTCACATCACCACCTTTTTTCAAGACGATCTTAGTACCTTTCTGGCCTTTGTGTTCTTGAGCATCATGCTCTTTGAACGCTTTCTTAATCATGGCAACATCTTGCTTCTTGTCAGCAGCCATTTCTTTTTTCATTTCAGATTTGGATTCTTTCATAACCCCACCTTTCTTAAATAAGTTCATTTCGCCATGATTAGTTTTAGGCTTATTAACACCTTGTAAATCAGGGCGGTTTACAGGGCCAAGTTTTTTTCCTTTATCTGCTTCCATGTAGTCTTCCCCAACAGCCTTAGGAACACCTACTTTCTTTGCAAAATCAGGGTTATTTGCTACTGCTCGCATGAATCTGGCTTGTTTGTCGGATACGCTAGGCATGTTATTTCCAGTGTGTTTTAACGAACTCAAGGGCTAAATATCCAACACCACACAAAGCTGACCAAGCCAAGCCACCAAGAGTCTTTTCAATAATGGCTTTGCGGAACTCTGCTCTTTTTGCTTCGTTCTCTATCGCCAATCTAACCCATTTAACTTCTTCTTCCGATAATGGATTACTCTCAACTGCCTGTTTAATAGCGTCCCTAACTAGATCAAGCAATTCGTTTTTAGTTAAGTTTTCGATGCTCATTTGCAGTTCCACCGTTTAAGACTTGCCGCTTTCCTAGTGGGGCGACCTTTTTCATCTTTCATCGGGCCGGGCATACCGCTCATACGGGCACAAAACGACTTCTTACGTGGGCCACCTTCTGGCTGTGGCGCTTTCAAATGTGAACCTGTAGCAGCGTTATATTTGGCACGTCCTTTAGCAGTGAGTCCTGCACCTTGCGATACAGGTAATTTTTCCCCACGACCAACAGCAAGAGATACCCCACCCTTTTTCATTTTTGCAGTCTTTGCGGACTCTTCAAATGCTTTTGCAGTGGGGGCACCTTTACTACCCGGTTTACGCATCTTTTCACCGGAGCCTTCTTTAATACGCTCTTGCTTAGCGTGAATATTAGCGTAAAGCCCGGGCTTAGCCATACTGAATTGTCTGGTAGTTAATATTAGTCACAACAGCATAAATACCTAACTGAGCCAAAATACCTTCACCAGAAAAAATAACTTGGAAAGGTTGAACTGCAGTGCCGGTATTGTAGCTAGTCATCCACCTACCAGTCGAATAAATACAAGCAGTGCCTCCAGCAATTGTGCCAGAGTTAATGTCTGTAACGGTAAATGTGTTTGCACCAGTTACAGTAACGATGTAGTTACCAGCGGTAGCAGACGACCCTGCAGCGGCAGCAAAAGTAAGGCCAATATTTTGACCCGAGGTTAAACCGTGAGCAGTTGCAGTTACAGTTACAATATTGCCAGAACGAGCATAAGTAGCCGATACCGGTGCAGTAACTGCATCAAAAATGTCGACGCTACCAGCAGTACCTGTACCAAGATAAATCAAGTTTTTTAGGCGAGTACGCCCTGCAGCCATAAGTCCAGACCCCGTAAGGTGCGAACTTTTTACGTCATATTGCATCGTCATAATTAATCTCCTAAATCAAAGAAAGGGGCCATAGCCCCTGCGGGATTAATTAATCGAGGTTGCCGTATGGGTATGTAGTCGTGGTACCGATGCTGCCATCAAGCTGGGTGTAACGAACGGTGAAGTAAAACTTACCGCCAGTAATTGGGCCAGCTAAGGAAGTACCCACAATAGCTACAGTAAACACAACCTGTGAAAGTTTAGAGGCATTGGGGTTTGTACCTGCGCCGTTAGAAACTAGAATGTCTGCGCTCGTGGACGCTTGGTTAGCTAGTTGAGTAGCGGTGAAAGTAGCCAATGACTGACGACCAACAGCAGGTGAAGTTAAAACTGCGGTGTTAGCATAAGCGGCTGTACCAGCGGCTGCAGTGTAGTTGTTCGATACATAAACAGTCGTCGAGGTCAACGTGCCGGTAGTAATAGCCGGAACAACACCGATATCTACAAAAATGTCGTTGATTGATGAACCGTAGGGCAGATACATAACTGCACCACGATAGATGTTTGTTGCCGAATCAGCAGGAATAGTTTGAGCTACTGATGGGTATACTGAAGAAGAAGGTTGATAAACAACAGCGTTTAAGTTAGGTATGCCGTTAGCATTAACAAACTGACCAGAAGCACCGCCGTAGTTAGCCGAGCCGTTAGTGGTAACAGTTAAATCAATGTCTGCTGCTTGTACTAAATCTGTGTAACCGACGTTACGTAAAGCGCCGAAACGCTGATCGCCAGATAGAATTGGACCTTCGAAGGTAGCGCGAGCCATAATAATTCCTTATGCAAAAGTACCTTACCAATCGTTGCATCGTCTGCTGGGGCAGTCAAGTAAGGTATAAATCCCAGATATGCTAATAATACACCAAAATAAAGTATGTGCAAGTAATTTACACAAAAAAGCAAGCCCCCCAACCTTGTGAGCTAGGGGGCTGCGACTAACCACCGAAGTAGTTAGCGGGGCACTTAGAACGAACCTGACGAACCCCAAGCACCGAGCGGATCAGACCAGCCGAAGCTGTAACGCTCGCGTGACTTGTAACGTACGTTGCCAGTGTCGAAATCGCCGTCCATACTGTTTTGCAGCGGAGTACGAACGAAGTGCTTCAGACCGTTAGGAACGTCGGTCAACAAGAACCATGCGTTAACGTCGGTCAAAAAGTGGTTAACAGTGTAACCTTCTGGAACAGTGCCGTTGTTGTTAATGGCGCTGATATCGTTGTTGTTTGTACCAACACGGAGTTTGGTTTCCAACAGACGGGTAGCAACGAACATCAATGAAGGAGGCACAACCAGTTTGCGTGGCTTAGCAGCGATCAACAGACCGCGTTCATCAGTCCATGCAGCGATCTGAATAACGGCAGCTTCCAAAGAAGTTTCGTTAAGATCAACAGGGGTTGATGGGGTGTTGGCGTTGGTACCACCAGAAACGAGCGGGTGTGCAGTGTTGAACAGGGAAACGCCGTCACCGCCGTTGTATTGGCCGTTGGTGTTAAAACCGTTGTTCAGAACCGAAGCACCTTTAACTTGCTTGGTGTAAGCCATAGCACGAGCCAATGACTTGGTGTAACGAGCTGACAAAGAATCGTAGAGGTTATCTTCAATTGCTTCTTCAGTGATCGAAAAACCAAGGGCAATGGTTTCGTGTGAGTAACGAGTCGTCCAAGCTTCTTGCGCGTTATCGTAAGCGATAGCAGCACCTTCAGACTTGACTGGAGCAGCGGAGAAACCCGACAACTTCGTTTCTTCTTCGAACGAACGCTCTGAAGATTCGATTTCGTAGAGTTCTTTATGCTCTTCGCCGTAACGTGCATATTCAAGACCAAACAATGCGTTCAGGCCGGGGAGTAGCTCTTTAAGGAGCTGCGAACGTGAAATAGCCATTTTCTAGCTCCTTATTAGTTAGAGGTACCAGCTGACTGGTAGTACGAGTGAACGCCAAAGTTTAACTTGACGATACAATCCGTATACGCATCACCGGGGTTGGATGGGAAGTTGCCACCGAACGAAGAGTTGGCGTTAACCAAGTCAACGATCTTACATGCCAAGGCACTGGTGTTAGCAGCCGAAGAAGCCAACGCAACAACCGAGTTACCAGTCGTGGTGTTAACAGTCGTCGAACCCGTACCAGCCGTGAAGTTGGCCAGAGCAATGGTCTTACCGATAGAAGCAACGGTAATCGAACCAAGCGATTGCACTTGGAACAGTGCATCTGGATCATCCATCACACGAATGTAGATGTTGGTGTAGCCAGCGGTTACTGCGTTAGCAGGTAGATACTGAGCATACAAAGGATAGCCAAGCTGTTGACCAGCCAACTGATAACGGACGCCAACGCACACACCGACGATACCGGCAGTAGAAGTGGTAGGAGTAGACGTTACAACAGTAGGTTGACCTGCAACTGAGGCACCGAGTTGAACTAAGTCACCGAAACCGATAGGAGCGGTGTTGTTTGTGGTCAGCAAAATTTCGCGGATAACACCGCCGTTAAATGCTTGACCGCCGATCAGGTTAATCGGCTTTAGCCCATAGGGGCTGGATACTGTAGCCATTTAAGACCTCCGAAAGAGAATTTTTATTTACCCTTTCCGAAAGTGACTTTGGTAGACCGTTCTTTGAACAGTTTCATACGTGGGTCCTCATCACGGAAAAAGTTGTTATCTACCGATTCCATCTGAGAAGTAGACATGCGCTCATAAAAAGCAGCACGTTGTTCCATCATCTCTTTTGGCGCTCGGCAAAGTACTAAACCACCAACTTCAATTGAACCTTTAAACTGGCCATCGATGGCCGCGTGGGTCATAAGCTCAGGATAGTCTTCTGCCTTTACAGGTTCAAACCCCTCCCTACGCCGTCCAGAAAGATTCATTGGATCAGCTTCGCCCATAGTAGAAAAACGTACGTATCTATGAACCCAGCCTTCTCTAGGATTAGGCATTGGCAGTGTCTCGGGCGGTGCCCAAGTGTTCACGGGACGGGCTTCTAGTTCACGTAAATCTAAATCACGGTTAGGCTTAACCATTATCTTTCTCCATTAATTTGTTCGGCAACCTTGCGGGCGTAAAGCTCAAGTGGTACTCCTAGGCGTTTTGCAATTTGCACCTGTGTTGGAGTCAATTGAACTTTCTTTGGTGCTGTAGAACGAGTAGCAGGTGCTACTACATTAGCTGCAGGCTTTGCGCGGCGTTGAGGTTTAGTCTCTACCGGTGGTGTTTCTTCTTGGCTCCCGAAATAATCGGGGAATCTTTTTTGGATTGTACTACTAATTTTTTCATAGTACTCATCCGAACCTACATATTTGTCGCCAAACTCCCTTGCAAGGCGATTATGAATGGTAATTGCAAGCCCAGTCATCTCATCTTCTTCAGGAGTTTCGCCACCATACCAAGAGTTTTCTTCCAACCACTTACCCAGTTTTGGGTCTTGTTGTGGCTCTGGAGTGTACTCAGGTACTTGAACAGGTACTTCTTTTACTTCAATAGGTCGTAGGTTTTTAACTTTATCAACCTTAAGCGCTGCTTCCGCCATACGTTGTTGGGCTTCGGCAAGGGCTTCACCGTCACCACTATCGTAGGCTTCTTTAAACGCTTTTTTAGCTGCAGCTAGTTCAATATCTGCGCCGTTCTTGCCTTGCTCGATGAAAATCTTACTGCCTTCGTGTAGCTGTTCTTGAGTTTTTTTCAACTCATCAGCTAGTACTTTAGCAGCACGGATTGCTTCATCACGCATGCGCTGGGCTTCTTCTTTCGCACGACGTTCATCGTGGTAGCCTTTACCCAACTTCTTGATACGCTTTTGAACTTTCTCGTCATAAGACTCAAGCTCGTCGTCCGTTACAGGCTCCGGAGGTGTCGCCATAGGTTTGCGCCCACGGTCTTTCTCTGGTGTATCGTCAACAATCTCAATGTCTAACTCAGACTCGTTTTCAATCACCGCAGGTTTTGCATCTTGCTTTTCCTGCTTAGTTTCAACTTCATCTGGAAACTCAAACGTATCAGGCTGGGCACCGGCTGGAACCATACCACCTTTACCGTCATAGACGGCTACGTATTCTTCTGTTGCCATTTATTGCTCCTTATGCACGGCTAATGCCGCGAGGGTCTTGCACTACGGCCTCTACGGAGTCATCGTTAATAATCCTGAATTCCTGACCGTGAATCTTAATGCGTGATCCTGAGTTAGGGCGGATTAAAACGAAGTCACCTTCTTTACATAGCGGACCGCTTGGGAAGCGCTCTTTATCTACGTAAGCATCGGGGCCAATGGAAACAACAAATAAGACAGGGGACAATACTTCTTCGTAATGCTTAGACATTTCTGCCTTCACAAGTCCGCTTTCGTATTCGTTGTCTGCTGCCGGAACCATACATAAAATATGATATCCAGCGGGTTTGGGTAACTGTGTTGCTTTCTGTTCTTGCTTTTCAGGCAATTGAGAAATATTACCCATTGCGTCACTAATTAATAGCTCAGCCATTATCGTCCTCTAGTTTTTGCTCGCGGTCTTTGATTAAATCAATAGCAAGGGCAAGACCACGGATAACCCCTGTTACATGCTTATACTCGTCAAAACTTTGGCAATTGCCTGCGGCAATGAATTCGGATTTGTTATCCACTTCTTTCTTTAGCTCGAAACGAAGATATTCGTATTCGGTCATTTAGTTTCCTTCTTTGGTTTTTTAACATTCACTGATTGTTTTTGAATGTTCAATTGATGTTCCTGCTGCATAGCTGTCTTAGCAACGTCCATCAGACCTTTACCTGTAGCCAACTTATGTTCTTTGTCTATCTGCATTTGGTCACGTAAGGCATCCGTCATCAACTTACCTGCAGCGATTCGATCTGCTGACTTGGTTTTTTGATTTTGAATTACTGCATTAGCGGCCAACGTACCTGCTGCAATCCGGTTTTGTGCCTGAATGCGCTGCGCTTCAATCTCCAATTTCTTAAGCTGGATTTGGGCGTCGGTCTGATCCTTTTGATTCTTACGCTGTTGCTCTTGAGCCTTGAGTTGCAGCTCTTGCATTTGCATTTGAATGATCGGGTCTTGTGCCTGTTGTTGAGCTTGTTGCTGTGCGGCCTGTTGTTTGTTTTGAGCCAGCAGACGTTGTGCAGCTTGAGCCAACATTGGGGACATACGAGCTTCTACTTCTGGTGACAAGTCCACATCTTCTTCCGCACCAAGTTCGTCTTCTTTCTGCGCAGGCATGTTGTAGCCTAGTTGCTTCTCGATCTCTTTGCGGTACTGGAACCCGATATGCTCGTTGATGTGCGCCATCATGGCGGCTTCTAACTGTTGAGCTTGTGGGTTGTTTTGTAGCAATTGCAGGATTTTTGGGTCTTGCATCGCTGCCATGTGAACTGCAATATGTGACTCGTGATCTTGATAACTGAATGCCTTGACTGGCTTCATCATTAGGATGTTTTGGTTTTCAGTTACTGGATCAGCTGGCTTCTGGTCAATAGCCATAGGTATTAATTTTTCTACATTCTTAACACCCAAGACTTCAATCATCTGCCTATGCAGGAGTGGTAAATTATATAGTTGCGGAGCTTGCTGAGCCAACTGCAGTACAGCTTGATACTGAACAATTTTTTGAGCCATCGTGCTAGCATTTGGATCGCTAACCGGCACAACGTCAATATCATCGTAGTCAGATTTCTTAGCTGATGCTTGGCCTTCAACTGGCTCATAGTCATACTCTTCTGGTGTGTAGTCGGCAATAATGACTTTAAGCAAACGGAACTCTTGGCGCATTGAGTAGTGCAAACGTGCTTGAATTGCGCTCATCACCTTCAAAGTTCGCTCAAGTATCGCTAACGTCGTACCCACTGGAGCGTTGCCGCCCATGTCAGAAACTTGTAAGTCACCAGCAGAAATGAAACTACGACCTTCTTGCACGATCTGATTAAATAACTGGAACAACGTCTGGCTTGGCTCTTTGTATGGGAGCAACATCACGTTGTCTTTGATCGTACCGCTTGGGACATCTACGTCTCTAAACTCTCCCGGGCTAATGGGGGTATCATCGCCTTTGACACGCAATCCACGCGACTTAAGTCCACCGGGAAGGTTTGATAATGTGCCTGCATCCACCAACTGCCGAACAATGGACGTAGCACTACGAGCGTAACCGCCGATAAGATGAATAAGACCGTAACCATAAAAGCCAAACCCCGGGACATACTGGTAATGAACAAAGTGAACACGTTTAGTCTTGAGTGGATCATCCTCGTACCAGTTACGTCTAATAGCTAATACTCGGCCTGAACTCTTCTCAATAGTAATAATGTAAGGTAGCGCAACGCCTGTCGGTTCATCATCCTTATCCATATCTTCGTAACCGGGAAGATCATAGTCTACGTGCATCTCTAGTATACGGAACCGATTATCATTTATCGCTGTGAAGCCCTGCTCTTCTGCCTTGCGTTTTTCAATATCGTCAAGGACTGCATAAGGTTCACCTAAGTCAATATCTCTATAGAACCCAGCAACTTGTAGCTTCTTTACCTCGTTCTTTGTCTTGCGCATTACGTGAGTCATACGCTCCGCAGTATCCAGATTACTTGCACCATAGGGCACAACAAAATCTTCTGCGGGAACAAACATCGCTACTTGTCTGTCTAAGCTGGGATCAAAATAAACTTTCTTAAACGCCGAGCCTGCCAGTGGTAAATTCCACAATAGCTTCTCATGCTCTGGGCGATACTCGGTCATTTGCTCGGTCAGCTTGTAGTTCATATCGTCGCTGACACGTATAGAGGCTTCTCGTTTTTCTGTGGTTTCTTTACCAATAATCTGGGTTTTTACAGGACCCATTGCAGGAAAGGTTTCCATGATTGCTTCGGATTGAAACCTGACAACCGCCTCTGCCAACATAGGATGGTAAACACCACAAGCGCCAGCCCAAGGCTCGGTAGTTTCTTCATACTTTAGCCCTAGTAATTTAAGACCCTCGACATAGGTATCCGCCCAATCTTTACGTGCTGACTGATCGGCTTCAAACAAACCTACCAATTCACTACCAATAGTCATTAATTCTGATTCGGACAGGTCTTCGGCTAAATTTCGACTAAAGTCTTCATCGCCCTCTTTCTCAATATCAATCTCCATATCCCCCGCTTTAATATGTACTGCTTCGGGATCAACGACTTCGATCTCAATTGGCTCTGCTTGTGTCGCAGCTATTCCCTGTGGGGCCTGATATAATCCTTTGTTGATTGCCATAATCTGTCCTATACGTTATAAAACCCAGCGTTGCGTTTTGATTTAAAATACCGAATCTCTTCGGGTTCGTCAGACTGCAGACGAATAAACCCGCCTCTACGGAAACGCATTAACGCTTGGGTCATGGAGTCAACTAAGTCATCATGCTCGCCTGAAGGGAATGAGGCCACCTCTTCTACAAGCTCTTCTGCCCAATGTGTATTGGGAACCCACACGAATCCACTTGCAAACATATCCGCAACGGAGTTTAATCGGGCAATTTTATCATTGCCTTTACTGGGAGTATAATCCTGCACCGGTATTCCCATCGCTCTAAGTTCAAACAATAGCGGCGCACCCGAAGCTTTCGCTTCAACAATAAGTGCATCTGGCTCCCATTGTTGGTACTGCTCCATCGCTTTTTGCTTCAGTTCCGGAAACTCCATACGCTTTTTAAACGCATTTAATAAGATAATATTGGCTTGCGCCACGCCCCTATCGTCATCATGGTAGAAAACACCCCACGTTGTGCATGCTGAATAGTCACTTCGCTGTGTTTTTAGGAACGCCGTATCCCAAGATTGGATGATAAAGTCACAATAAGGGGGTCCATCCCCCTCCCAAATGTTCCACCACTCACGTTTTACGATAGCATTTACGTCAGAAGTTGGCTGTTGCTGGTACTGAGCCTGCCATTTACCTATAGGAAGTTCATGTCTTAGCGCTTCTAACTGTTCTAATGGCCAAAATTCAGGCCAAAGTGGGTTGCCACTCGGTAAAATTGCAGGAAATTCGATTACTTTCCACTCTTCTCCATTTCTTTCCAGCGAAGATTTGAGAACTTGCCCTGTTAAATCACGTTTTGACCAGCGAGTCATCACTATAACGATAGCCCCGCCCGGCTGTAGACGCTGACGAGGGCCTGATGTGTACCACTCGTAGGTTTTATCGTAGACTTCTGGGTTATTTTCAGCTATGGTTGCTTCTTGTTCTGAGTGCGGGTCGTCAATAATGAGGATATCTGCGCCCTTACCCGTAACAGCACCGCCCACACCGATAGCAAAGTAGTCTCCACCAGCGTTAGTCGCCCACCGGCCAGCAGCTTTAGAGTCCGCTTGTAGTCCAACTCCCGGAAATATTGACTTATACACTTCCGAATCGACCAAGTTTCTAACTTTCCTACCAAAACCAACAGCCAATTCAGCGGTGTGAGACGTTTGAATAACTTTTTTACCCGGGAACTTACCCAAGAACCAAGCTGGAAGAAGATAAGACGCAAACTCAGACTTAGTATGACGAGGAGGCATATTAATAATAAGGCGCTTACAGGTGCCATTGGCCACCTCCTCAAATGCTGCAGCCATTCTCGCATGGTGTCTACCCGCTATGAACGACGGCCAGACCTTCTCAACGAATGCCAAGAACCTCTTTTGCGATAACTCTTTAGACTTAAGCTCTTCTAGCTTATCTAGCTCAACCAGTAACTGCCTTTGCTCGGCTGCTGACAATTTACTCAATATGCTGGGTATTTTGTCGAGGTCTATGTTCTGGTCAATCTGCATCGGGTTCTTCCTCGATGTCATCTGGTTGCAGCTCGATGCGCAACTCTTCTTCTAGCGTGTCACTTATGGGGGTAACGTCGATCACATCTGCATTGAGCAATCTTTTAACCCGCTCTTTGATTGCATTTTCTAGATCGGACGACGATTTGTAGTTGACTGTAACTTCGCTTCGCTCGGTGAATAGTCCGATGTCGCTGTGCTTACCAAGCAGCTCGAGTGCTTTGAGTTCGTACTTAGGATCACCACAATTGGCAATCTCCATAAGTTTCGCAGTAACCGCTGAACGAGTCTCATGCACATCCATTGCCAACTGATTGGCGTACTGTTTGAGGAATTCTTTTGCCGCATACGCAGCGGTGGGTTGTTGCAAGGCTGATGCTTTCTGGTTACTAATAGCGGATGTCACTAATTTCTTAGTCTGCTCCAGTTCTTCCGGAGTAGCTTCTATCGTCATGCCTAATTCTTCAAGCATGTCCACTGTGTTAGCTGTTACCGCAAGTTCGTCTTGAAAAGTCTTAGGCTTCTCGTCATCCGTGTTGTACGGAACCTTCGGCCCTTTGGATGGCTCAATAGTAATCATGTGTTGTATTTTTGCAACCGCTAAAGTATTTAGTAGTACGGTGATAAGTGCAAGTATATATTATTTTTTACGCTTTGCAACTTTTGCTCGCTTTATTGCTTCATGCTCATCGTAGTGATGTATGCGGTGGCAGTTAGCACAAAGCACTTGACACTTCTTAATTTCTTTCTTTGCAGCGCTTATGTTCCAGTTACGTAGAAGCTCATGTACTTTTCTGTTAGACTTATCTCTAACGATGTGATGGAAGTCCAACGTAGCGGGGTGATTTTGTCCGCATTTTTCGCAAGCCAGTGTAGCCTTGAATTCCTGCCACTGCTCTCGCGCCTTTTTCTTAGCTGCCGTCGTAGCGGCGAGTACCTTCTCTTTATTAGCTAAGTAGTAGTTCCTTGAATATTCTTTATGTTTACGCTTACGTTCTTCCGGGTCTTTAATGGGCATTAAAGCATCTCTCTAAGAATAACTTCTTAAACTTAGGCGGCAACTTCGTATAGTCATTGTTGAAGTCGGTTGGCATCCTAGTCCATACATCCGCTAGATAAAACGGTGACTTTCCTTTCGGGTACCAAGCACGGGTATGAGCCATCACGAGGTAGAAGTATACATAAGCGTTTGCCTTTTGTACGTATTCTTTACTATTAATTGGTAGATAGAACTCATTGATCTTAGCAGCAGACCTGATCTCGCAGTCTAGTTCTAGTGCAGCGCATGCGGTGACTACCTCTTTAATCTTAGCTTTGGGCAGCTCTATCTCTTTAGTTAGCCATTGATGCAGCAAGTCAAGTGGGGCATAAGCCTCGTCCTTCCATATAATTTGCTGATCCCATATTGGCACTTTCTGTATGAATTGATCTCTATGGCAGCTCTCATGTACAAGTATAGGTAGCCATTTGCCGGAATCCATGTAACAGGCCACAACTAATTCCGGCAGGGAATCGCAGAAGTAACCAGAGCATCTCACCCCATCTACTCTTACAGCTTGCTTACGTAGCAGCTTGACCCCTATGTCATGTGCATTGCTTGTGGCTATTTCGAAATTGACCCATGTCTGCATGTCCTTTGGTAGCCCTTTGATATCAATTTCAATCTGGTTCATTGCATCCTCCGGTTAGCTAGGTCTAACTAATTATATATGGGGGAGGGGGGTGTGGGAGGTAATAAATATGTATGGGGGGTATGGCTAAGGTTCATTTAGTACAAGGGGGGTATTTTTGTAGCGTGATATTGGTTGTGCAGATTATAGAGTAAGCCAGAACTACGGGACTCCTAAGTAAAATTTTGGGGGCGGGGGGTTAAAAATAACAAATGTTATTTATTATAAAGTTTACGTAAAACCTGATTTTCTCGATTAACTTAGGCATACTAGACTCATGGCAAGCGATAAAGCAAACCATAATTTAACATTACATTACTTAACCTTACTTAACGGAGTTATACCATGCAAACCTTAAATAACATTGTTACCGATACTGAAGTTATTGTTTCTAACGCAATGGCTATGCTTAACGAAAAGCAAGCGGAGCTTGCGAAAGCTCGTACTCAACTAGTTAACAAAGCCAAAGGTACAGGCGAGGTTATCAATACGTATGCCCGTATCCTTTGCGAACTTTACGATATTTACGGTACTGATAACAAACTAGCTTTCAAATGGTACGAGCGCAAGGGCAAACTGAAACAACCAATTAACGAGGAGCGAGACTTATTCGTAAAGGACATGAGCAATGCGGGATTTGATAAACCCACGATAACAACATATTGGCAACGTGTTAAGGTCGCATCAGGTTATATTACCCCAAACAATAGGGTATCAGGCGGCGAGGTCAATATCGACGATGTTACTAAAAAGGAGTTAAATACCATTATCAATCGTATCTACAAATCAGAGGAGGATAACTTGACTACTAACAACAAGGCATTGGATGCAATGCACCTACTTGTGCAAGCTTTCGAGGCATTAGGCGGCGATGTTACCAAACTCGGCACTAAGTAAAAATAACAAATGTTATTTAATCCCGCTTCGGCGGGATTTTTTATGTCTACTAATTGAGAATCGTTCTCATTCTTATTATGATAGTTTCCAAGAGCGAAAGCGAAAGCGCAAGCGAGAAGTTTGTTAACAATATACGGGTAAACCCTGCTAATGTTACGATGTTATTTAGTGTAAAGTACAATGTTATGATAACAATGTAATAAAATCAAGGACTTAGCCTAATGTTACAATGTTATGTGAAAAAACCTATATGTTCCGGATTTTCAGATCAAAAGAGATAACAATGTTGTGTAAGCAAAAGTACTTTCACTTTGCTTCATATATATATTTTTAAATAACAATAATTTATAATAGTTAACACATCTCGCAAACCTACTATTCATGCGGGTTTAGGATTGTTACGTAGTTTTCCGATTTCCATAACTTTTAACATAACAAAGCACCTCATTCCTGAACATTACATTTAGCTATTATTTTATGCTATACTATTATTTTATTCATTAGGACTAATCATGCGCTCAAAATACCTCAAACTGCTCAACCTTGACTACCTCGACCTATATAACCTTGTTAGAGGAACAGACTTCGAAAACTACACTAAGGTACGCAATGCAATTCACGAGGAGTTAAAACTGCATAACATTACGCCAACATATTTCAACGTGTTCTGGTCAAATGCACTGAAGGAGATGCAAAAGCAATTCAAGTACAAGCCGCCATATAGCCAATGCCCAAATGCTCTGCGTGCTGCTAAGAAACGAGAAGTACTCAAAGCCCACTTCAAGCAACTCTATAGGAAACTTAACAATGCTAAGCCAATGGATAAGTGAACCATCAACAAGGCTATTTACTTGACATTGTACAGTTTTTATGATATAATAGAAGGGTAGGGCAAAGTTATATAACATTACGCCAGTAAGCACAGCAAATGCAGCGACAAATAACAAATGTTATTTTTCAGGGAGAACGACATGCACAACGAGGACATCAAGTACTTATGTAACAAATGTTATGGAGGTTATGTACCTTTAGGGCGGCATCGTCTGGGCTACACAACATGCTTACCATGCGGTGACTTGCAAGCTAAACAAGTTAAACACACCATAGCACCTATTAACAAAAGCAACTATATGCACATCAGCGACATGAGTATGCTCAAACAACTTAACCCTAAGAGGACAATGTGATGGACTGGACTGAGAGTAACAATATGACAAACGACTTTGAGAGAATTGAACTGGCGTTCGACATACTGGCGGGTTGCGAAGTGATGGAGGAGTTTGAAGATTCACTCTGGATAAAGATAGATAAAGAATTGTGGAATCAATTCCAAGGAGTAAGTGATGAAAGTTAACATTGGCAATTACAAAAGTTGGTACGGATGCTATCAGTTAGCTGAAAACCTGCTGTTCTGGAAAGACAAGAACGATGACAAAGTTATGATGCTAGGCGATTGGTTAGCAGGGGAGAAGAATGATTCATGGTTGCAGAAAGCGTTATTGTGGATAGCCGATAAGCGCAAGCGCACAATCAAGGTGCATATAGATGAGTGGGATACATGGAGCGCAGACCATACGCTATCTTTAATTATCTTACCCTTACTAAAGCAGTTGAGAGCAACGACAAATGGCGCACCTTATGTGCAGGACGAGGATGTGCCAGAGGAATTACGCTCAACTAATGCACCCAAACCAGAACAAAGTTATGACGTAGATGATAACCACTTCAAGCGGTGGGAGTGGGTGCTAGATGAGATGATCTTTGCACATGAGCATATCGTAAGCGACGAGTGGGAGAACGAGTACTACAAAGCAGATGCCCAAGCGGATTGCGACTGGGATGGGTTAAATGCAATGAATGAGCGTATTAGCAGAGGGCTAATGTTATTTGGTAAATACTACAGGGGGTTATGGGTATGATTGACGCAGCGATTCTATTTGTGTGTTTGTTATGTGGTATCTGGGCAGTACTTGAAATCATAGGAGATTGACATGGGATTCGGTTACGGTTACGCCACTAGGAATAGCGGCATTAGGTTTATCAATAGTTATGAGCAAGCCCTTGAGCAGTACGAGACTACTGTGCCTATCAGAGGTAGAGGCGATGTGCGTCCGCTTGGACATCGTAGGAGTGTAGATAGCTACAAGATAGATAAGCTAGAGAACGGTGACATCAGGTGCTTGTTAGTTACTAGGCCAATGGTTATTTTCCATCCAGACAATACGGTCTCTGTGTACCAAGGTTGGGTAGGCACGGGTGCGTGTGCATTTATAGGCGAGGTGTTACGTGGTGTGGGTGCGAGGGTGTTCGATGGGCGCATCGTGCTGTGCATCAGAGACAAGGAGTTTAGGTTAGATCCAAAAGAACCGTTCAAACTTAGGCGCAATGAGTCTGGTTACTGGGAGGCGGCAGAGATACCCAAGGCTTATACGTATCACATTAGGCGCAAGGAGTATAAGCAAGTCAAACAGAGATACGCAGAGATACGTGACTACGTTATCGGCATGGCTAAGCTGCGGGAGAACGGAGAAGTAACTTATGAGGAGAAGGTAGAGTTATTCGGTGAAGTGGATTATAAGTACGAAGAAGATGGGACTACCTATAAAAGACTTAATTTACCTAGAGTATCAGTCACTAGCCCTGAGTGCATAAACTTAATGGTTAAGTGGTTCAACGAGGGGGAGCAGTACAAGGCGTTTGTCTTTACGTATACCTTTACTGGTATGTGGAGAATTCGGAGTAAAGATATTGCTGATATGTTGGACTCGTTTATCTTAGCTAAGCATAGAGATGAAGTGATTAAGAAGGTAGAGTTACCCGATGGTATGGTACGCAAGAATAAGTATTCGTATCTATTTTAGTTGGCCTATATACTTGACATTGTATAGTTTTTATGTTATACTTATCAGGTAAGGCGCAGTTTGTTTGTAGTGCATGCAGTAAACAAAGTAAACGCAGTAAAAATAACAATTGTTATATCTAATCTAAGGAAAACATCATGGCTAATATCGACTTTGGTAAGACCGTAACCCTGCAACAAGCAGCACAGTTAATCGCAGCAACCCCTGAGAATCGCTATCTATTACGAGGCGAGCCGGGCATTGGCAAATCATCTCTACTTAAGCAGTTAGGTGCAATGTTTCCTGACCATGAGATTGCGTATATCGATGTACCTAATATGGACTTGGGTGACATTGCTATGCCTGTGATTGACCATGAGAGCAAGACAACCGCATACTACCCGAACCGCAGATTCAAGATGCACACGGGCAAGCCAGTCATTATTATGCTTGACGAGTTTACCAAGGGCGCACAGCCTGTAGTTAATATGTTGCATCCGCTACTGGAGAAGGCTAACCCCCGCTTGGGTGACATCACTTGCAGCCCAGATAACATTGTTTTTATGACGGGCAATATGTCCGGTGACGGTGTGGGTGACAACATGAAAGCGCACACTCTTAATCGTGTTGTACCAGTAACAGTACGCAAGCCTAGCGCAGATGAGTGGATCGGTTGGGCTATCGAGCATGAGGTAGCACCCGAAGTGTGTGCATGGGTTAAACAATTCCCTCACGCAATGGCGAGTTACATGGACGCAGCATCAGGGGATAACCCTTATATCTTTAACCCTAAGAAAGTACAGCAAGCGTATGTATCGCCTCGCTCGTTGGAGACTGCATCTAACATTGTTAAGAAGCGTGGCAAGTTAGATGCCGATACTATCATCAATGCTCTTACAGGCGCAGTTGGCGAGGCCGCAGCCAGAGATATGCAAGCGTACATCGAGTATTCAGATCAGTTACCTACGTGGGAGTCAATTACGAGTGACCCTAACAATGCGCTTATCCCTACGTCAGCCGGTGCATGTGCAATTATGGTATTCGGTGCAATCGCTAAGGTGACTAAAGAATCGATGGATAAGTTTATGCAGTATCTCGAACGGTTCGAACCAGAGTGGCAAGCATGTTTTGCTATCAATATCGCTAAGACTTCAAGCAAGCAGCAAGTGGCGTTTAGTAGCAAGAAGTTCAGCGACTGGGTTGCTAAGAACCAAGACTTACTATGATCGATGACTTAAGGATACGCAAGTATGGGGCGTTGTTCATAGTGGAGTGGTGGGAGGTTAAAGATGCAGGGAATAGGAAAGCCCTTGTTGCTAAGGCTAACTTCTACTCTGCTATGGACGAGTTAGACGCATTCAGGCAGCACCAACAATTTACGGAAAGACATAATGGACATGACAATAGCGGAGTGGTTTCTACTGATATGGGCGCTAGTGATGACGTACCTATGGAGAATAACAATTGTTAGATTCATAGACTTCAGAGATCATACGTTTCTAACTATTGAGAAATCACTAGAAGGTAAAGGTAAGTTCGTCAAAGTAAGTGAAACAAGTATTACTTTCGAGGAGTTTTGATATGAACGACAAGCAAGAACGCAGATTGAAAAAGATCAAGATCACGTTGATGCGTAACCCTGAGTTTGCATTGTGGTCGGGCATTATGATGGTCGGCAAGACTCGTGTGGATGATAACTTTCCTAGCGCAGCGACTAATGGTAGGGACGAGTGGTACGGGCGCAAGTTTATCGATGGCCTCGATGACAAAGAGTTAGCGTTCGTTGTACTGCATGAGAATATGCACAAGGCTTATAGGCACTTGACTACGTGGAAGAAACTTAGCGATGAGAACCGCCTCTTAGCCAACGCTGCATGTGACTATGTTATTAACTTGCAACTCAAAGACTTAGACCCGCACGAGAAAGTAATTGCTATGCCAATGAAGGATGGCAAGGTGTATGGCTTGGTTGATGAACGGTTCCGAGGTATGAACGCTAAGCAAGTGTTCGACATACTAAAGAAAGAGCAAGGCGAAGGTGGTGATGGCGGTGAAGGTGGTGAAGGTTTTGATGAGCATGACTGGGAGGGTGCAGCCGAGTTATCCGAGGATGAGAAGCGTGAGTTAGAGCGTGAATTGGACAATGCCCTGCGCTCTGGGCTTATTGCTAACAAGCGTATTGGTAAGGGTAACGGTGGCATTAACCACGAAGTTGAGGAGATGCTTACACCGCAAGTTGATTGGCGTGAGCAGTTACGGGAGTTTGTCAAGGCTGTATGTAATAACAAGGATGCTTCATCATGGCGACGAGTGAACAGACGATTTTTATCAGGCGACGTATATATGCCTACGATGATTGGGGAAAAGGTTGGACATATTGCTATCGGCAGAGATACGTCTGGAAGCATGGGCGGGTCAGAGTTGGCAGCGGCAGCGGCAGAGACTAAGGGTATTGCATCCGAGGTTAGCCCTGAGAAGATCGACATGATCGATTGGGATTCATCAGTTGAGAAGCATGAAGTGTATGAGGGTAACGCAGTAACCAGTATCGAAGCGGGCAAGATGCGTGGCGGTGGTGGTACTGACCCTCGTTGTATGGCGGAATATCTCAAGGCGCAAGCAATAAAGCCTGAGTGTGTGGTTGTGCTAACAGATGGTTATATCAATGACTGGGGTACTGAGGATGATTGGCAGGGTGTGCCTGTGTTATGGGCAATCGTTGGTGGTAATAACGTAGTTGCACCGATTGGCAAAACTATTCACGTAAAGGACTGACATGGATAAGGAACTAGATATATGGGATGTGCAATTCCAAGAATTCTGGCATGAGTATGGTTTGACTTTGAAAGATAAGCACGATGCGTACTTTGCGTTTACTGAAGGGTGGCGTAAGGCCGTTGAGTTAATGATTGAGAAACTGGAGGCACGTTATGGCTAAGGCAATCGTAAGTATTGGGTATAGAGAATACATAATGGACTTCAAGGATGCTTGTGCGGTGGCAGAGATACTTAGTACTGCTGAGTTATACAAGACTAAGTACAACAAAGACGATGGAGGTAACACACACGAAACGCTCCACGCATACCCACAAGATAACTCTGATATGGCACATCTTTCAGTTAAGTTAATACCGGATGAGTTGTATCGCATGGCTAAGTTAGCGGGTAAGCCTAAGGATGAATGATGAGAACGGTACGCATACTAGGAATTACAAGGGGGGCACTTGACGGGATGTATAACATTGACGCCCATTTATTATTTAGCGGCGGGTATGTGGAGTATTCATTTCCTTGGTATTCCAGAGAGGCAATAGATGAGTTAGCAGTACTAAAGCAGTTGCAAAAATATCGTAGAAATATCGTAGTTTTATTTTAACCACAGGGAGTTTTACCATGAGTATTTCATCAAGCGCAATGCTAGTAGAGTTGAACATCAGCGTATGGACAGCAGCAAAGTTAGACAAGGATGCAACCAAAGCGGTGATTAGTGATAACAAGGCATCGAGTGATTCGGGTTCGTTTCGTAAGAATCTGTTAGCGGGTACGTCATTACGCAAAGAGATTAGTGACTTTGCAGCAGCATGTCGGGCTTACCATAACAAAGTTACATTGCCTTGGGCTGATCGAGGTGGGCGTATGTTACCCACGTCGTTGTTCATGGAGTACAAGCAGCAGATGAATGTTAAGCAAGCGTACTTCAACACGTTAACGCAACGGCTCTACGACAACTATGAGGGACTAAAAGAAACAGCTAAGACTTACATGGGCGATCTGTTCAATGAGGAGGACTACCCATCGGTTGATGAATTACAAAATAAGTTTGGGTTCCGGTTGGTGTTTAGCCCGTTACCCGAAGCTGGTGACTTTCGCTTAGATGTACCACAGCAGGACTTAGAAGAAATGAAGATGCAGTATGAGTCGGACTTCAGCAAGCGGTTAGCGGATGCGATGCGTAAGCCTTGGGATGACTTGCATAATCTTTTGCGGGGGATGAGCGAGAAACTATCATCAGCGGAGGGGGAGGAGAAAAAGAGGTGGCACGATACGTTTGTCACTAACGCCACGCAGATGTGCAGTTTGCTCACTAACCTTAATGTAACTAAAGACCCTAAGTTGGAAGAAGCACGTAGAGCCTTAGAAATAACTATGTTAGGTGCAGACATTGAGGTGATTAAAGAAGATTCCTTGGTGCGCCATGACATGAAAACTAAGATCGATGAAATCCTTGGTAAGTTTGACTGGTAAGGAGAAGTAGATGACTTCAACAAACATAGTACCTATTAACTTGCCCAACGTATCGGGCGAGAAAGTATTACAAGAGTATGCAAAAGATAGGTCTGCTGATGTGTCTGCGTATACATTCGGTGGTGTGCATATCGACATACACCCTATGGTTGAGAAGCTAGCACTTAAACACCCAGAGTGGAAATTCGAGGCGTTTCGTGTAAATGTATCAGACTCAAATAATTGTATATACGCTACTGGTTTTGAAGTGTTCTTGAACCGTGAGAAGTTAGGTAGGTTCTGGATCCAGCGCAACTATGGGCGCAATGGCGGGAATACTTTTTGTGTAACCAATGGGCGCATAAAAGACAAGTTGCAACGAGGAGATTCTCTTAAGACTACTAAGCTAGATGCAGCTATTAAAAATGTGGAAAAGAACTTTGCGCCACTTAACGAAACTGAATTCTTTGAGAAGCGTATGGAAATAGGTTTGAACGGCCTTGTTGCTATACGTAATGCGGAGGGAAGAGAAGTACGTTACGCATGGGAAAACGCCCCACACATACAGAAATTCATTAGGACTAAATGGGATGAGTTTATGTTGACGTTGGATGATCGAACTAGGGAAGAGATGAAAGTTATTCCCGAAAAGGAAGCAACGCTAAACAAGATGGTAAAGCTAGTAATTGCTGCTGACGGAACTGAGAACTCTTCCTATAACATTGTCATTAAGGACTCTAAGTATCTAGTTAAGAAAGACGGTGTGCTGTCTATATGGGATGCCGATGCTTTACCAGAGATTGTTAGACGTAAGTTAGGCATACTGAAGTTAGTAGCAGATGGTACGTTTGTTGAAGGTAACGGGTATCGCCATGACGATACAACATTCATAGTATCAGGAGTAGTGGAATGATTGGCTTACTAACAGCGTTTGTATTAGCGCACTTTGATGCACATTTTGGTTGGTGGGTAGTGTTTGGATTGGTTGAACTTGGACATCTTATAAAGGAAACACAATGAACGAACGAGATTCTGAATTTGAATTGTGGTGGTATGACGAAGACAATGACTTTGTGCGTGACAGAGTAGACAAGAGGGACGCAAAAGCAATATGGAATGCGGCATTCAAAATAGGCGGACACAGACCTTGGTGGTCAATTAGCCAGACGCAATGGGCTGTACTTAACGAAAAGTATGGGAGTAATAAATGACTGAACAAGAACTAATCAAACAAGCGAAGCTAGCTTGGCACGACAACGAGTGCAAGTACATAGCTATACCTATCTACTCAACCGATGGGACACATTTGCTCGATGTTCTTTTCTACAAAGAGGGTAAACAATGGGCTGGCAGGATTTGGCATGAGGATATGATTCAGTTAATAGAACTTGCGGGCGACTACAGTAAGAAGGAAGTGAAAGATGAACACACAGAAAAATTCGCAGACTTAATCAGGCAAGACGAAGCAAAAAAATGTGCAGAACATTACCTTGGCATCATGCGTGATGCGGTGGAGCAAGCTACATTGAAAGAACGTGAGGCTTGTGCGAAGTTGTGTGATAAAGCATCGTACTGGGATGGTCATGTAGCGGCTAATTGTGCCGCAGCAATCAGAGCAAGGAGTAAAGAATGATTGATGAATTTATAAAAAATAGTATCAATGATTGTCTGACAGAAAACACTTTGCGAGGTCAAATAGAAGCAATTGCAATCGCAATCCGTTCTCTCAAAGATTTGGATGGTAAATATTTCAGGCCATCATTCGGCTCACTTGAACTTGATATGCACTGCTGCGAACAAATAGCAAAAATGTTGTTTGGAGAATCAAATGAACCATAAACTATTACAGCAAGCGTTGGATCAGTTATATCGCACACAATGGGCTTTAAATTGCGAAGCAAGTTACTTACTAGATCCTGTGGTAGCAATACTTGAAGCAGAGTTAGCCAAGCCTGATAAATTTATTGATATTTGTATTGATCGAAAGTATGTCATTAGAAATTACAAATCAATCATCACAGATATTGGCATCTTTTGTGAATTTACATTAGATGAGTGGAATGAACACGCTAAAAATATACGTGAGTTATGTGAGCCTGAGCAAAAGCCTGTTGCGTATTACTGGCGTGATACAAAAGCTTGTTATTGGATTGCGGACATCCCGCTTGAAGATTTAGCAAATCTTGATGTAAGCCCACTCTACACCGCACCACCACGCAAAGAATGGGTAGGTCTGACGGATGAGGAAATAAAAAACATACTTGATTGTGGTCGTGGTGGTTTAGTCGATATTAAAAAAGCAGAAGCCAAACTCAAGGAGAAAAACACATGAGATGCACTTGTGGTTACGCTATTGGTCATCCGCTTGTGAGTAGTTGTAGTTGCAATCCTGAACAAGAACCTGTGTACTTTACTACAATAAATGGTTATGTTTTACCGAACAATCCGATACCAAGAAGCGAACTTATACCACGCAAAGAATGGTTATCTCTTGAATCAATAACAATCCGTCAATTAAAAGATATACATATTCCAATGTATTCAACACCAACTATTGATGATTATTTAAAATTTGCCCGTGCAATCGAAGCCAAACTAAAGGAGAAAAATAATGGGCCTGTTTAAATCTGGTAAGGCAAAGGCAGATGATCTGCTCACAATACTGGTGCCAGCGTTGCGGCGAGAGGTTGAGGAAGAAATTAGAATCAGACTGCTAAGAGAAATGGAAGACATCGTGCTGCAGGCAGCGCAACAGGTCATAAGCTACAGCTACAGCCCCGTAATAAACGAATTAACAGTGAAAGTCGTAACTCCGAAAAAAGAATGGGTAGGTCTGACGGATGAGGAACTAAGTCACATAAAAGACTATGAAAACGGTTTTTGGTTTAACGCAAAAGCAATAGAAGCCAAACTAAAGGAGAAGAACGATGCACCCGTCAGGACTGACACTTGAACGATGGAACTGGCCTTTCAAAACAGATGCAGAGCGTAAGCAGATTCAGATGTGGAAGGAAGGTGTACCGAAGGACTTGTTTGATAAATCAATACCATTTTAAGGAAAACAAATGAAGAAGTTTTTAATAGCTACTAGCGTAGTGGCAACAACTTTACTGAGTGGATGCTCAGATGATGCAAGAGTTGTATCCCAAAATCTAAGCAAGGCGGCGGACAACTTTGAGGTTAACAGAAGGGTTGTGTTTTATAACGGCATTACAAGTGATTATTTGTTATCTATTGAAGGGCTATGCTCTATCGAACCATTACTACAACCAAGCAGAGTTGCGGTGATCTGCAAGGTAGGTGCGACAGAATATAAAAAGCATTTCCTTGGATTGTCAGATAACGTGACGTACTTTGTAGAGCAGCTAGACCCAAACAAAGCAAGCCCCCATTACTACCGGGTTACGTTTAAACCATCAACAATTATTCCAGACGTAAGGATGCAATAATGAAACAAGAATGCAAAGTAAAGATCGGTTCTGCATACGAACCTAAGTGGTTTGAACGTAGGGCTACCCAAGGAACTTATAGCGCTAAAAATATTCCACTTGACAATGACCAAATGTGGTTGCAAAATGCACTACTTGGTGGTAGAGTACCAACTTATTGGAAAACAAAGATGACGATAACAGTTGTTAGTATCGTCACAATACTCTACTTTGCATGGGCTTATGGAGTGTTCAAATGAAAAAGAAAAAAGAAGTAGTTGAGTATTGGAAACGACCCCTATATAAAGGATTCAAAATAGCAGACGTTGTGCATAGGCCGGGGGCACTAGATGTACTGAAGTATCCAAGCCGTGTTAGCAATACCTATTTTTATCCAGACGGTCGGGTAGTTAAACTCTAAGGAACAACAATGGACGAATATAGAAATAAACTCGTTGAACTTGGCAAGCAAGCAGGGATATACAGAAGTAAGTATGGCCTATTATCTGTACGGTTTGCAAAGAAGATCGAGGAAATAGATGCAGTAGTCGCAGAGTGGAAAGCAGCACAGCCCGATAAGTTTTGGAGTGACGATGATCCTGAGTATAAGATCAAGTCGAATCGGTGGCGTGACAGACGACTACGTAAAAGTGTTCCCCTTAGTGAGATTCGTACAGGTGAACTATGAACAAAACCGAGATGGCAAAGCAGATTTTGTCAGACGGTAGATGGCATCGTATGAGTGATATAGCCAAAGCAATAGGCGAAACACAGGCCAATGTTCATCAAGTAGTAAATCGGGTTAAAGGTGTCGAGTACAAAATGAAAGCGGCATTCAGGACAAGATGCAAGTATGCCAAACTTATAGATGTTGATACACCAATAGCCTTAGCCAAAAAATACCCCGGAGTTTGGGGTCAACTCTACTGGAGTACATGATGACTGAGGATGAAGCGTTTAAAGAGATGGAAGAAAGGATGCGTAACGCACCAAGGGTAGTAGGTGCATTGCATGCGGCGACTAGGGCGCAGCAGTTTGTAGAAGAGACAGGACAAGAGCTTGGTATCTATACATTACGCAAGGCGTTTGAGTTAGGGTTTATTCGTGGTTATATGGAAGGAAGGGAAACAAAATGAAGAAGCAAAACAAAGCAGATAAGATTCGTAAATACATGGCTAAGTATCCAGAAGCAAAGCCGTCAACAGTTGCGCTTGATACGGGTGTAAGTGTGAATTATGTGTACTACATACTCTCGCAAAATAAGAAAGGTGTAGTGCCTAAGAAAGTACAGCAGAAAGCTGCCGTGGCTAGGTTACGCATAAAGAAAGCCCGTCTGCAAAAGAAGATTGAGAAGTTAGAAACAACACCGCATATCCCTCTGAGCGAGCAGCCAAAACATACGGTTACTGGTGTAAGCGGACAAACTTACGAGATGCACAACTTTTTGCCGGAACGTGAACTGCCTAACTTTTTACCGCAGCAGAAACTATCATTCTTTCAGAAAGTCGGTGGGTTCTTTAAAAGTTTATTTTGATGCCGCCTAGCATGGTATTTACGCAAACAGTAACGCCTTGTATATGTGTTCTGTAGCGTTGGTGTAAGTTGCTAGGCGTAAAGAAGTTTGTCTGCTTACACCACTCCCTAACACGAAGGGGGGCGTGGAATATACATAACCCCCCACACCTTGACAAAGTAAAAATAGACATCATATAATGGCATCAACCCCCGAAGCAAAGGTCAAACAGAAATGTAAGGACATATTCAAGAAGCACGGTGTTTGGCACTTCTCTCCGAGTATGAATGGGTTAGGTAGGGCAGGTATACCCGATTTGATATGTTGTGTCAATGGATATTTCTTAGCGGTGGAATGTAAGGCCGGTAAAGGCAAGACCACAGTACTTCAAGATAGAGAGTTAGCTGCGATACGTGCTGCAATGGGGTCGGCGCTTGTAGTAAATGAAGATAACCTAGCAGAGCTAGAGCAAACCATAGAAGGACTACAACTATTATGAATGAAGAATTTAGCGCGGGAGTAAAAATACTTCTACAGCGCATGGAAACAAACCCCGAAGAATTTTTTAGCCCGGAAGATCACAGGTCACTAAGAGCATCTGCCAAATTTGAAGGTGTGATGGAAGGAATTGTTAACCGTAAGATCGGTAATTCGCTTCCCCCAAACTCTATAGTGCCGTGCTTTTCTCAGGCTGAACTTGATGCACTCTTTGAGGGGTATAGCAAGATTAGGCGCAAGGCGTTCGATGACTATGTTATGTCGCAGATTCTAGACCCGAAGGAAGGCGATGGGGTAGCGCTAAAGAATATAAAGCATCCAACTAAACTTATGACTATGGCGTCCATAACAAACGAGGCGTTGCGGATATTAGAGAACGAGTTAACTTTCCCCTCCCCCAAACTGAGTCTGCAAAATGATAACTAAATTATTGCGTAGGTTTTGCTCTAACGAAGTCAAGGTATTACTTAAACACTTAGAAGAAAATCCTGAGGATTTTACAGGTATGACTGCCGTAGGCCGATGGGAATACTTATTAGACGAAGTGCAACGCAGGGGTACGTTTATAGAACAAACCGTTGCCAGATCAGTTGAAGCCCGGGTGCGTAAGACATATAGACGGAAAAAAATGTTAAGTGCAATACTGCAAGAAAAACTAGACCCACAATCGGAAGAAAAAGAAGACCGTATAGATACTTTGCATCAACAACAACAACAAAATTCTCTATACCAACAGTATGCAGAGAAACAACTTGGGGCGGCGAACTCAATAGCTGCTGCACAAGCCCCACGATACGACCGTTTAGCACAAATACCTATCAACCCACAAACAAGATGAAAATAATTACAATAGACATGGAGACTTTTTACTCGCAGTCTTATAGCCTATCTAAACTTACAACTGAGGAATATATCCGTAGTAAGGAGTTTGAGGTTATCGGAGTAGCGGTAAAGGTCAATGATGGCGAGACGCAGTTTTTCTCAGGAACGTATGACAACACAAAGAACTTCCTTAAGAGTTTTGATTTCGAAAACAACCTTGCATTGGCTCATAACGCTATGTTTGACGCTGCTATATTGGGTTGGCATTTTGGGGTTAATCCTCGTGGTTGGTTGGATACACTTAGCATGGCTCGTGCAATACATAGCACAGAAGTTGGAGGTAGCCTCGCAAAACTTACAGAGTTTTATGGATTGGGTGCTAAAGGTACGGAAGTCCTTAAGGCGTTGGGCAAAAGGCGCTTAGACTTTACCGCCGAAGAAATGGCGCAGTACGGGGAGTATTGCAAGAACGATGTAGAGTTGACATGGAAACTGTTTAACTGTATGCGCCCAGACTTTCCCCCTACTGAGCTACGCCTAATTGATCTGACTATACGCATGTTTAGTGAGCCGGTGTTAGAACTGGATCAAGGCAAGCTAGAAGCGCACATGATGATTATAGCTGATAAGAAGGCAAAACTTCTTAATGCCGCAGGGCTAGCGGATCGTGAAAATCTAATGAGTAATGACAAGTTTGCCGAGATGCTACGCCTTGCCGGGGTTGAACCGCCACGTAAGATTAGCCCGATTACAGGCAAAGAAACATGGGCGTTCTCTAAAACTGACGAAGCATTTAAAGCGTTACTGGAGCATGAAAGTACTCTTATACAGATTTTAGTATCCGCAAGGTTAGGATTGAAATCTACGCAGGAAGAAACACGCACTCAAAGATTCATAGATATATCAGAGCGTGGCACGTTACCTATCCCATTACGTTATTACGCTGCACATACGGGGCGATGGGGTGGGGACGATAAGGTAAACATGCAAAACCTAGGGCGTACATCTCCTTTAAAGTATGCAATCCATGCGCCTACAGGGTATTTAATGATTGATTCGGATTCGTCACAGATCGAAGCACGTACTGTGGCATGGTTAGCAGGACAAGACGACTTAGTGGAGGCATTTGAAAATGGGCAGGACGTATACAAAATCATGGCTGCTGCTATCTATGGCAAGGCGGAATCAGAAATTACTAATGAAGAACGCTTTGTTGGTAAGACAACAATTCTCGGTGCTGGTTATGGTATGGGCGCTGCAAAGTTCAAGGCGCAACTCAAAACATTTGGAGTGGATATTGAAGAAGATGAAGCAAAGCGCATCATACAAGTCTACAGGGAAACATACCCCAAAATACCGCAACTATGGAAGCAAGCGTCGAACGCTCTTGAAGCTATCCTTAGCGAACAAACGTGCGAACTCGGTAGAGATGGCGTATTAGTAGTTGACCCCAAGCGTGGTATCCGCATGCCAAACGGACTGTATATCAAGTATCCCAATCTACGCACTCAGGACAAGGAAGGCGGCGGTGTTGAATACGTTTACGATACCAAGCGTGGTAAAGCGGTTATCCCTAACAGGATATACGGAGGCAAGGTAGTAGAAAATCTTTGCCAAGGCTTAGCCCGTATCATTATCGGCGAACAGATGTTACAGATTGCCAAAAAGTACAGGGTTGTAATGACGGTGCATGATGCGATTGCTTGTATCGTACCGGAGAACGAAGTTGAAGTAGCACAAGAGTATGTTGAGATTTGCATGAGAATGCGCCCCGCTTGGGCGTTGGGCTTACCTTTGAATTGTGAGAGTGGACATGGGCGTTCTTACGGGGAATGTTAAACCTAGGGTTAAGAGGGTTAAGCGAGAAGGGCACGTTATGGTTAACGAAAAAGTGCCAGACGAACCTAGTGAAAACATAGTAATTATTTTTAAGCGCACCCCAAAGTGCGTAACTGCTAAGCAATACAAGGCATGGAAAGAAGCAGCACGGGTGGCAGAGTTATCGAGGTTTGGGTTTTGTACGGATTGTACGAAGCAATACCAAGCCAAGATGATTGCGCAAGGCAGATGCGCTCACCCTGAGATTGAATTCCGTACTAAGGGTAAATACTTAAACGAAGGTTTTATAAGGGAACAAAACTAATTATGAACAAATATCTAATCGGTGCATTATTTGCGGTGATTGCTACCGCAGCGGCAGCTAACTGTATAACAAATGTTATTGTCAACCGGGATGGCACTAACACAGTATGTACTACCTGCTGCACAGACAACAATAACTGTGTCACTACCTGCATGTGAGGCCGCTATGGATGAAGGCATTAAATTACTTCTAGAACGCAGAAAGATGTACCCCGAAGAGTTTATGCGGCGTAGAGATAGGTTCTATTCTAAATGGGTAGATTTTTTAGAGTTATGGAGTATTGACCTTGATGACGCTAGCACTTACGTAAATGTAAGATTGTTTGGGGATGGAGAATTCCACAAGGCAGTTATGCGCAAGCTACTGGAAGAGGAAGAAAAAGATTTATCGTTTCTCGATATGCTAGGCGAGGCTATGGTAAATACCAAGGAAAGGATGGCAGAATATATGTTAAAGAGAATATACCCAAATGAATGACGAAGATTTGAGAGATTTGTTTGCGGCGTTTGCTATGTTGAATATTACATGGAAAACAGGTGCAGAAGATGAAGATGCAAAAGAATGCTACGCACTAGCGGATGCGATGCTTAGAGCTAAACACGCAGAAAAAGAAATTGGTATTACCGCAGCTAAACCTAAACGAAAGAGGACACTATGAGTAGTTGGTTAATCGCCATTATCGGCTTTGTATATCTTGCAGTAGCAGCAGACTTGCTTCACAAAGGACAGGTAGGGTTGGGCATCGCTTTTCTAGGCTATGCTCTTGGTAACGTAGGTTTATTTTTGGAAGCAAAATGAAAAAGTTTAACCGCTTTGAGCTAGAACAAGCAATCATGCAATGTTGGAATGTTGTTGATGACTTACGTACACTTAATGAAGAAATAAATGACCCAGTCGTTGTAGGGCTTGCAGAAGTATACGAGATGCGGTTTGGTAAAGCATTTAAAATATTTGAAGGAATGGTCGCAATCGAACACGAAGAAAAAGCTAAAAGGCAAAAAAGTAATGGCTGAAGCAGCATATCCCCCACTTAATCTTAAAGACGTAATCATGGAAGAACGACGAAAAGCAGGTGTGTACATAGAAGCAACCGCAGGTGATAAGCAGGTAGGCGGCAATCACTACAAGACTATGGGTATCGAGCCTTGGGATGTTGTGGATACTTGGCCTATCGATCAGCAAATTGGTTACTACCGTGGTGGGGCGCTCAAGTACATCATGCGTATGGGCACAAAGGATGAGAACCCCCAAGAGATCGCCAAGGGTCAGCATTACATTGAGAAACTATTAGAAGTGTTAAGGAAAAAATAATGGGTTGGTCTTACAGTAGTCTAAAGACGTTCCAACAATGTCCTAAGAAGTACTACCATTTAAAGGTAACAAAGGACGTAGAAAATGTCGGCGGTGCGGCGGCAGACTACGGTAAGAAGTTCCATGAAGCGGCTGAGTTCTACATAAGGGATGGTAAACCCTTACCAAAGGAATTTAAGTTTGCTGAAAAGACGTTAGATACGCTTAACAAAATCCCCGGTAAAAAATACTGTGAGATTGAGTTAGGGATAATAAAGAACAAGCAAGGGAAATATATATCTTGTAAGTTTGATGACCCTAATCATTGGTGGCATGGTATAGCAGACTTGCTTATCGTGGATGGCGGTGCGGCGTATCTGGTGGACTATAAGACTAGCAAAAATGCAAAGTATGCGGATACTAAACAGCTTGATCTATTAGCGGCGGGGGTGTTCCTTGCGTTCCCTATGGTGCTTGAGATTAAGTCCGCACTAGCATTTGTTATTAGTAACGAGTTCGTGACGAAGGAGCATCATAGTTTTTATAAGGAAGATTATATGCACGTTATGAAGCCCGAGCTTGACCGCCTTGAAGCTGCTATGGCTAACAAAGTATGGAATCCAGTTTCAGGCCCACTATGTAAGTTTTGCCCAGTTACTAGCTGCGCACACCACAAAGGATAAACATGGAAGATTTAGATCAAGTTTCGATTGACACCGCAGTTATCTTAGATGAAAAAGTAAACGAGCGAGTTAAGAATATAACTAATATTTATTTAGGTGAAGTATTAGGCAAGCTAATATCGATGGAGTTTGATAAGCGGTTCAACGTCGAGAAGGAAAAGATGTTGATGGAAGTCGCCATTACCGCAGGTAAAATATTAGGTCGGGCGTCGGATGAAAACCGTAAGCCATTATGGGAAACCGATATAGGGGAGCTTGGGTTTCCCCCCGTTACTAATACTCACAATATATCAGGAGTCAAAGATGGCATATAAAAATAAAGCAGATCGTAAATACAATACCGCAGTAGCTTATGAAGATACCCCCGAACAAGTTAAGCACCGGGAAGAGCGCAATAAAGCCCGTCGTAAACTAATAAAAGAAGGCAAGCTGCACAAAGGGGATGGCATGGACGCTGCACATATTAAAGCTATTGATAAAGGCGGTTCAGCTAAAGATGGTATTAAGGTAGAAAGCGCAAGTGCTAATCGTTCATTTAAGCGTGACTCGAAGCGCAACTTAGTTTCTGAAGTTAGCAAAAGAGAACGCAAAACAAAATGAAAGATTATGACTGGCCGGGGCAATTTACACCCTTTGCTCACCAGAAAATCACAGCCGCATTTTTAGCGGAAAGACCCAAAGCATTTTGCTTTAACGAGCAAGGCACGGGAAAGACTGCATCGGTTATATGGGCTGCTGATTACTTGATGAACCTTGGTGTTGTACGCAGAGTATTAGTAGTATGCCCGTTGTCTATTATGAAGTCTGCATGGCAAAACGATTTGTTTAAATTTGCTGTACATCGTTCATGCGATGTGGCTTATGGTGATAGGAAGAAACGGGCAAAGATTATCGGTGGCGATGCGCAGTTTGTCATTATTAACTTTGATGGGTTAGCTATCGTAAAGGATGAAGTGATAGCCGGAGGCTTTGATCTTATTGTTGTTGATGAGGCATCCGCTTATAAGAACCCTACTACCGAACGATGGAAAGTACTTAGGGATATTAACAAATCTGTTAAGGGTCTTTGGATGCTTACAGGTACACCTGCTGCACAGTCTCCGGTGGATGCTTATGGTTTAGCTAAGTTGGTCAACCCCAAAGGCGTAGCTCCGTTTTACGGGCAGTTCAGGGAGCAGGTAATGACCAAGATTAACATGTACCGATGGATACCTAAGCCTAACGCAAAAGATATAGTGCATAAAGTTCTGCAACCTGCTATTCGGTTTGAGAAAGACCAATGCCTAGACTTACCTGAAGTAACGTATCTGGAAAGAGAAGCGCCACTAACTGCTCAGCAATTAAAGTACTACAAAATTCTTAAAGAGCAGATGATGATTAGCGCAGCGGGAGAAGAAGTCAGCTCTGCCAATGCAGCAACGAGCATCAACAAACTTCTACAGTTGTCAGGCGGTGCAGTCTATACGGATACTAGAGAGGTTGTGGAGTTCGATGTATCTAATAGGCTACAGGTTATTCTAGAAGTTGTGGAAGAAAGTTCGCATAAGGTGTTGATCTTTGTTCCCTTTACGCACACCATCGAGTTACTAAAAGATTACTTAACGAAACATGGCGTATCATGCGATATCATTAACGGCGCAGTTGCAGTAAATCGTAGAAGTGATATCGTTACAGACTTTCAAACCACAGATAGAATTAAAGTGCTTATCATTCAACCACAAGCTGCTTCACATGGGTTAACCCTAACCGCAGCTAACACAGTTATTTGGTATGCACCTGTTATGTCTGTCGAAACTTATCTTCAAGCTAATGCACGTATTAACAGACCCGGACAAAAGAACGCAATGACCATCGTGCATATTCGTGGTAGTGATGTAGAGCGTAAGCTATATCATATGTTGAGCAACAACATCAACAACCATACAAAAATAATTGATTTGTACCGTCAAGAAATCGCTGAACCTTCTTGACAAAGTAAAAAGAAGCCTTATAATAGTAATTCCCCCTTTAATTAGGAGCATGCAGTGACTGAGAAAATATCGGCTGAAGAGCTAGCCAAAGTCTATATCAAAATACGTGACGCCAAGGAAGCAGCGGCTGAACGTCACAAGCAAGAAATTGCTGTATTCAATGAGCAACTCGAAGCAATATCCGCAGAGTTGCTAGACATCTGTAAGGAACAAAACGCCAGTAGCATACGTACAGGCGCAGGGACAATCATACGCAAAGTAACTACACGCTTTGACACAAATGATTGGGGTTCGATGTTTCAGTTCATTAAAGAGAATGACGCATACGGACTATTACAGCAACGACTGCATCAAAACAACGTGAAGCAGTTTCTAGAAGAGAATCCTGAATTGCACCCTCCCGGGCTGTGGTCGGATAGTCAATACACAATCGTAGTACGCAGAAGTTAATTTTCCTCTAATAGGTGAGAGCAAATGAGTAACATTTCTATTTTCAATCAAGAAGTTCCCGACTTCCTCAAAGGCGGCATTAACGAATTAACCAAAGCACTTGCAGGTGGTGCGGGTGGTAGCAGACGCATTTCTATTCGTGGCGGTGTATTCCGTAAGGTTGTCAATGGTGAAGAGATTGCGAAGATTAAAGGCCGTGAGCTTAACGTAATTATCGTCAATGCAAACAAGAACATATCTCGTATTTTCTACGCAGGTAAATACAATCCTGACGAGGTTGTACCTCCAACATGTTGGTCTACTGAAGGAATTTCACCCGATGCTAAAGTTGAAGATAGACAGGCAGATAGCTGTGCGACTTGCCCTCAGAACATTTCTGGGTCTGGTAGTGGTACTAGCCGTGCTTGCCGTTATCAACGTAGGGTCGCAGTAATCCTAGAGGGCGATATGTCTGGTGACGTATATCAGTTAATGCTCCCATCTAAGTCGATCTTTGGTAAGGGCGAGGGCAATGTCCATCCTTTTGAGAGTTATGGTAAATACTTGGCTAACAACGGTCGTAACATCAATCAGGTTGTAACGCAAATTGAATTGGATATGGATAGTGATACACCTAAGTTGTTGTTCTCACCTGTACGCCATATCAATGCTGAAGAATGGGCAGTTGTGGAAAAAGCTAGTTCGTCACAAGAAGCTAAGAATGCAATTTTGATGACTGTTGCACAAGTTGATGGGGTTAAAACAGCATTGCCTCAACCAACCGCTCCCGTTGCAGCAAAGCCAAAAGTAGTTGTTGAATCAGAGCCGGACGAAGTTATCCCTGAGCCTGTCAAGCGTGTGTCTAAGAAACCTGAAATTGGTACTACTGGTAAGCAGGACTTAGCCTCTGTCATTAGCGCTTGGGGTGATTTGGAATAATGAGCTACGGATATAGTTCGAGGCTTATCGAGGCGAATAGGAAGGCTGATGTATCACACCTTGGGGTTTCTCTAGGGCGTAAGTGCATCAAGCACGACATTCCTGTTAGTCAGATAGCGAAGCAGTTAGGGGTTAGTCGTATGACTGTGTATAACTGGTTTACTGGTTTGCATACCCCACACGCTGCATGCGCTGCGCTGATTAAAGAATTGCTCGACTCGTTTAAGCAAAAATAATATTGGCTTATGCTAGGGGGTTCGCCCCCGGCTTTGCCGTCTCTGGAACATACGATGGTTACGATTGACCTTTTGAATACAGTACTTCCTGAAGAAGGGTGGTACGCTGTGGTTGGGATAAAGGGTACAAGTACCAAGCAGAAGTTTGTTCAAACTCGGGAAGAAGTAGATGCAGTTGCCAAGGAATTCGTAGATAACAATAACAATGTATTTTTTGGATGCGCAAAATACGCTACAAACAAATCACGCACTAAGGATAATGTTTTAGCACTTAAGAGCGTCTGGCTAGATATAGATTGCGGTGAGGGAAAACCCTATGCCGATCAAGCCGCCGGACTGGTTGCATTGAGGGAGTTTATTGATCTTGTAGGACTCCCTGCACCCATCATAGTTAGCTCAGGTCGTGGGCTACATGTCTACTGGACGTTCACCGAAAATGTAACAAGACAACAATGGGAGCCTCTCGCTGCCCGGTTGAAGGAACTCTGCAGTACCCACAAGTTTATGGTTGACCATGCGGTGATGGAAGCATCTCGCATATTACGTATACCCGGTACGTTAAATTTTAAGCAAGACCCGCCGTTGCCGGTTGAGATCATGGAGGTAGGTGCGCCTGTAGAATTCGAGACATTCAAGTCTCTTATCGGGGTAAAGGAACTATCACCAATTTTTGGCACGATCGATCCAAAATTTGAACCGAATGAAATCACGCTTGCGGCTATGGGCAACACCGTGCAGCGTTTCAAAAACATAATGATCCGTGGGGAGAACGGATGTCAACAGCTTAACTACGCTTTTCTAAACCAAGAAGAAACGCCCGAGCCTTTGTGGTGGTCATCACTTACCGTTGCTAATCAGTGCATCGATAGGGAAAAGGCTATTCACATGATGTCTAACAAGCATCCAGACTACGACCCTATTGCTACCGAACGTAAGGCTAGCCAAGGTGGAGATAGCGCAGGGCCACATAAATGCGAGACGTTTGAGAAGCATAATCCCGGTGGCTGTGATGGATGTAAATGGAAAGGGAAAATCCCCGGACCGATTGCACTTAGCAAGGAAGTGGTAGAAGCAGAAGAACCTGAAGAAGAATCAGGCGAACTTGAGTTTACCGACGAACCAACAATAGTTATACCTAAGTATCCGTCCCCATATAAACGAGGGGCTGGCGGTGGAATTTATTTACCTCCGGGCAAAGATGAAGCCGAACCTATTTGTGTGTACGAGCATGACTTGTACGTAGTAAAACTTATGGAAGACCCTGCTGATGGTTTATCAGCTTTGGTTAGATTGCACTTACCTATGGATGGTGTTAAGGAGTTTGTAGTACCCAATTCAATAATTACAGTTAAAGATGAATTACGCAAAGTGTTAGCTAAAAATGGTGTAGCAGGTTCTACGTCACAAATGGCACACCTAGCGACATATATGAACATATTTGTTAAGACACTTCAGTATAAGCACAAGGCAGAAATTATGAGAACTCAATTCGGATGGGTAGAAAACGATACCAAGTTTATTCTTGGTGACAGGGAAATTAGCAAGGACGGTATATTTGGTAGTCCTCCGTCATCGGTTACGAAAGCTCTAGCCCACTATTTGCAACCCGCAGGTACGTTAGAGAAGTGGAAAGAAGTATTTAATCTGTACGCCAAGCCCGGACTTGAGGGTAATGCTTTCGCTGCGCTGACTGCTTTTGGTGCGCCACTATTTAAACTTACTGGGTTGAAAGGCGCAATCATTAACGTAATGTTCAAGAAAGGTGGTTCGGGTAAGTCAACCGCATTGTTTATGTGTAACAGCGTATACGGCGCACCTGAGGCATTATGTTCTATCTGGAAGGACACCAACAACGCTAAGATGCAACGCTTGGGCTTACTGAATAACTTGCCCTACACCGTGGATGAGATCACTAACATATCCGCAGAGGACTTCTCTGACTTGGCCTACGGTATGTCACAAGGTCGTGGTAAAGATCGTATGAAGGGGGCGACCAACGAATTACGTGACAACTCTACAACATGGCAAACCATATCCCTAGCAAGTTCAAACGCCAGCTTCTATGAAAAACTAAGTAGTGCTAAAGCCGGTGCTAACGCTGAGATGCTTCGGTTGTTTGAATATGAGATTGCCCCGACTGATATTATTTCCGTAGAAGAAGGTAAGCGCATGTTCGACCACCAGCTACGTGAAAACTATGGGCATGCAGGGGAAATATATCTGCAATGGTTGGTTAACAACAAGGATGAGGCCAAGAGGATTTTCGATAAAGCCCAATCCATGATCGACCAAGCACTAAGACTTACTGCCCCTGAGCGTTTCTGGTCTGGTTTGGTTGCATGTAACATAGCCGGTGGCGTTATTGCTAAGCGCTTGAAGCTGCATGACTACGATATGAACGCCATATTTAACTGGGCCGCTGAAGCAGTTAAGGGTATGCGCCATGAGATTAAACCCCCACTCGACGATGCACCTAGCATTCTGGGCGACTATATCAACCGGCACATGCAAAACATCTTGGTAGTGAAAGCCGACAATGATAACCGCACGTCAACCGCATCGTTGCCGAGCCTTGAACCAAAAGGACAACTACTTATCCGATATGAGCCTGACACCAAGCAGCTATATGTTGTTACCCGTGATTTCCGTTCGGATTGCGTGGAGCGGCAGATTAACTATAAGGATACCCTGCAGGAGTTGAGACGCCGTGGGTTCTTTAAGGAGACGATGAATAAGCGTATGTCCAAAGGCATGAAGATCGTTTCCCCTGCAGTTAACACGCTAGTCTTTGATTGCTCCGATCCGGGGTTCTTGGATATGGACGGTTTGATAGCCCCGCAGCTACCGAATGAAAATCGACCAAGTTGACTACAACATTAACTGGCGCAAGTTTAAACCGGGGTATTCTTTTTTTATACCCTGCATAGCTTGCACCGAGGCTAAAAAGACTTTGAGAGAAGTAGCTAGGAAATCTAAGATGAACATAGTTATGAAGACCGTGATTGAAGAGGGCATTCGAGGCATACGAGTGTGGCGTGTCTAAGCTATAATAGCTTTGTTTTCCTTGGAAGTGCTTTCCCCCGCTCAGTGCGGGGGTTTTTTTATTTGGGAGAAGCGTTCTTGAGCGTTGGTATCAGGTACGGAGCTAATTTTTTATCTATCTGCATTCCGTGGAACGATAACCCTCTTTTCTCCACAGCGGCTTTGATAGAATTTGTTATAGTGTCCGGCGTAATAATATATTTCTCTGCGGGATACCTATTATTAAACTGTCGTATCTGATTAATTGCTTTTTGGATATCTTTGTTATCTTTATTTTTTTCAAGCAGCGCTGTGTCTAATTGCTTAAGCACATCCGTGCGTTCTCTGGAGGCTTTTATCTCTTCTTTCATTAGATTGAAGTTAGCCTCTTGGCGACTAGATAATCGAGTGCTTTGAAATCCTAGCGTTTGAGCAGCTAATGTAATTGGAGTTATTTCGTCTTTTTTTAGTACCGGCAATCCTGTTTTGGTTGTAGCACCCTCTTCTCTTAGTCTCTCAGCAGTTACTGCACCACGGAAGAACGCAGGTACGAGCTTCTCTAACCCACGCAATATCTGCCCGTTATGGAAATCATCTAATGCCCCTACCATATTAATACCAGTTGATACACCGGGGCCTAAGTTAGCTAGTACATAGTTCTGTACGGTCTCTAAAGCAGTTTTGCCTTCCTTTGCACCACGGAACCATAAACCATCAAAAGAGGTACGTGAACCGATGTTCATGTCAGTCAGCTCAGAAATTGCACCTTTTTCTAATATTTTAGCTAGTGTATGCTCTTTACCGTCCAGCCCAGTAATTGTAGGTGTACCGAACATTTTTGGTAAGAATTCATAACGGAACCGTAAATCGGAATTATCAGCGGTTAACGGATTCTTGCGGCGGCGCTTTTTCTTTTCTTCTTCGTCGCCAAACATATCCATAGCGGCATCAATTGCTGCACATATTGTGCTGTACAGAGGCATACCAACTAACCCGTGGAACATACCACCCATAACCAGTACCCCACTTAAGCGATGGAGAGCTGGCAGCATTTCCTTAGGATTA